>OIYP01000017.1_pt1 | contig 138427 bp, 160 predicted proteins | sample 1588261 | NCBI WGS metagenome assembly OIYP01 (sample SAMN03283293) | human gut metagenome | biome: human-associated habitat; material: feces | host: Homo sapiens | place: Peru | collected 2012 | reverse complement strand
AGTATACCTATTAGTATACCTAGAATTATGAGTATTTTATTTGTCTTATTCTTTTCTTTTTTCATAACTATTACCTATTCATATCTTGGACTATATACTATTATCCATACTATAACAATAGTATACCCCCCCCCCCAGGCATTTGTCAAGAAAAAAATGCCACAAACATTATTTGTGACATTAGTCAGTTGATTTGATAATAATATGTCTTTCTGGTTCTGTACCAACACTTTCAGTTGAAATGCCTTTAAAATTGGCTAGTTTATTATGAATTATTCTTCTTTCATAAGAATTCATATTTTCTAGGGCAACATCTACTTTAGTATCCCTAACTTCTTTAGCTATTTTAACAGCCATTCTTTCTAAGGCCACAATTTTTTTTTCTTTATAGTTCTCAACATCTAGAACTACCTTAGGATAAAATCCCCATTCAATATTGACTTTGTTTTTAACAAGTGTTTCTAAAGCACCTAAAGTTTTACCATTTTTACCTATTAAAGCACTGTTGTTATTAGAATACATTGTTATATAATATGTATCATTTTCTTTACTTGTTTCAAAATTTACTTGAAGGCCTAACCCTTCCACTACTTCTTTTAGATAATCTTTTATTTCTGTGATTAAATCTGTTTCTCTAATAGCTGTTACCTCATAAATTTTAGTTTTAAAAATTTTTCCACTTTCACGTTCTTTACTTTTATAAATAATTTTTTCAGTTGCTAGTTTGTTTTTAGCATTCTCAACTGCTTCTATTAATGTTTTTGCTTCTATTACTACAGACATATTATTCACTTCTTTCTAGAGCTTTTCTTTTCTTTATGTTTTACTTCAATTACTTTTTTATCTCTTTGTTCTTCTTTATCTAGGATTTTTTTGATAATGATATTTTGAATAACCGCAAAGCCATTTACTACTATCCAATAGAATGCAATAGCAGTTGGCAAGCTAAATGAAGCAATAGAAATACTTATTATCATAAACATAAACATAAAGTTCATTTGTTTCATCATTTCATTGTTTTGGCCACTTTTCATCGTGTTTTTGAATGATATATATGTTGTTGCAACGATTAAGAATATTAAAACAATATAGATATATTCGCCCTGGCTTAGTCCTTTCCATGGTGTCATACCTAAATGCATTCCAAACAAAGTGCCCTCAAAGATAGCTGGAACTTCATTAATTGCAGCTAGAAAAGCAAAGAATAAAGGAATTTGAATTAAAGCTACAACACACCCAGATACAGGATTAATTTTATATTTTTGATAAACCATCATCATTTCTTGACTTTTTGCCATCATGGAATCATTATCTGTTTTATTAGCATATTTCTTTTCAATACGGGCTATTTCAGGTTGGGCTTTTTGCATGTTATTAGATTGACGCATACTTTTTAGAGAAAATGGTAGTAAAATCAAACGGATTAATAAACCAATAAGCATGACAGAGATACCGAAATTGTTAAATAAGTACCCTACTTTTAAAATAATTAAAGCAAGCGGTCTAACTAGTAATGCTTCCCATAAGCCATTGTATTCATTAGATGATAATGTGAAATTTTCACAAGTTGGCAACTTATCTACTGGTGTTTTTAATTGACTTTCATTTTCTTTATATATCTTATATAATTCTGAATCTTCTTTTGGCTGACATAAAATGTTTTTTTGTACACTTTGACCAGTCACTTCATTCACTAATACTTGCCCTTTTTCATCTTTTAAGTAATCGTTATTACCACAGCCACTTGTTAGAAAAATGATCCCTATTAAGGCAAGGGCTAATATTTTATTTTTTTGTTTCATAAGTTCTCCTTTTTTTGATTAAATTTTGAAAACTATCCCTTAATTCTTCAAAAGATAAATTATTGGTGTTTTCTTTTAGTATTATAATATAATCTTCATTAAACGGCAAATCTTTTTTATATTCATCTAAAATTACACGCATTCTTCTTTTTACTTTGTTTCTAACTACCGCATTACCAATTTTTTTGCAAACAGCAATACCAAAATGTGGATAACTATATTTGCTTTTCCTTATATATATACTAATATCATGATTCTTTAGGTAATATGCATTTTTTATCATATCAGTAAATTCATCATGTTTTTTAATCATTTCTATTTTCTTCATATGCCCTCCATTAAATAAAAAGCCACATAAAAAATGTGGATAATTATTTACAAAGTTCTTTACGACCTTTTTTTCTTCTGTTTTTTAATATGTTTGTTTCTTTACGAGCAAAGAAGCCATGTTTTTTTGCTCTTCTTCTTTTATTTGGTTGATATGTACCTTTTTTCATAGTTTTCCCTCCTTCATTAAAGCTCCCTTATTATATAATTAAAAAATAGTAAAAGTCAATCTTTTTCGCATATTCTTGGTAGTCTTGGAGTAAAAGTAGTTTTTTTGGTTTTGGTTAATAATTTAAGACTTTGTGGATAAGCGTTTATAAATTGATAGTGAGTTTCATGATAAACGGTTAAATTGTGAATAAGTATCAACATTTAACTCAGCAAAATTTTCTTTTATTATGGTCTTTTTTTATGAGTTATTAACATATGCACCTAGTGTTGATAACTTTTATACACTATATACACATTTTAACATTTATGTTCATTTAAAATTTGTGGATAATGTGGATAACTGTATTTTTGCTAGGTTTTATAAGGCTTATTTTGTTGATAAGTTGTGAAAAGTTTGTGAATACGAAATTTATGCTTTCCATTCATAGGAAAAAAGTGTAGAATATTGTTGACTTAACGTTGAAGTGGGGTGGTTTAATGGACGAGAAGGATCTTTGGCAATCTGTACTTAATGAAATAATACCTGAGGTTAACTCTGCGTCTTTTCATGCCTGGTTTAACGATTTAAAACTAATTAAAATTAGGGATAACAAAGTTTATATCCAAGTACCAATGGAAATTCATAAAAGAATACTAACAACTAACTACTATAATTTAATAGATGATGCTTTTTATAAAATTACTAATCATAATTATGAATTTGAATTTTTACTGAAAGAAGAAATAACTGATGAGTTATATGACGTTAAACAAATTGTGGATAATGTGGATAACTTTAATATTCTAGTTAAAGAAGAGAAGAAAGTACCCGTTATTGATGAACTTTGGGAATCTAACTTAATACCAGAATTAAATTTTGATAATTATATGGTTGGAGATTCTAATAGACTTGCTAAAACAGCCGGAATGATCGTGGCGGAGCAGCCTGGTAAAGTGCATAACCCCTTATTTATATATGGTAAAAGTGGACTTGGTAAAACCCATTTAATGCATGCGATTGGTAATTATATTGTTAATCATTCTAAAAAGAAAGTGCTTTATACTACTAGTGAAATGTTTAAAGATGATTATATTAACATTATTAATAATGAAAATAAAAATAGTATACAAGTCGCCGCGGATTTTAAGAAAAAGTATCGTGAGGTAGACGTGCTTATAATCGATGATATACAGTATTTAGTTGGGGCAGAGAAGACTCAGCAAGAGTTTTTTCACACGTTTAATGCTCTTCATCAGGCAAATAAACAAATTATTATAAGTTCTGATAGAAGTCCAGATGATTTAAAATTACTTGAAGAACGACTTAGAAGCCGATTTATGTGGGGGCTTCCTGTTGATATTTATCCACCTGACTTTGAACTACGATGTAAGATTATAAGAGCTAAACTTAAAAATATGACTATTTCAACGAGAATTGATGAAAATGTTATTGAATATATCGCTAATAACTGTGAAAATGACGTACGATTCTTAGAAGGGGCTTTAAATAGATTAATGGCTTATACAGCCATGATTGTGCCGGAGAAAGTTGATTTAAATTTTGCAGTTGAAGCACTTGGAGATTATGTTAATAAGAACATTTATAAGACAAATAGTATTGAAGGTGTTCAAAAAGCAGTAGCTGACTACTTTAATATTAGAATAGAAGATTTAAAAGGGAAGAGGCGTAGTGCTGATATAGCATATCCTAGGCAAATTGCTATGTATTTAGCAAGACAACTAACAGAGGAAAACCTTAACCGAATTGGTCTTGAGTTTGGTGGACGGGATCATTCGACAGTTATCCACGCTTGTGATAAAATTGCTATGGATATAAAGACAAATATGACTCTCCAAAAAGAGATAAAGGAGATACAGAATAAGATGTAATGTGAATAAGTTTTTTGTAATGTGGAAAGTTATCAACGACAAAAAATGACAATAAACGCTTTATTTATCGTAACTTACAAAAGTTATCCACATTATCCACCGTATTATTAATAATAATATATAATATATAATATATAATATATAAAATAAGAAAGAGGGAATGAAAATGAAATTTTCAATTGAAAAAAATATATTGTTAGAAAATTTAAATAATGTTGTAAGAGGTATTAGTACTAAAAATGTTATACCTGTATTAAATGGTATTAAATTTGAATTAAAAGATGATGGTCTTACTTTAATGGCTAGTGATAGTGAACTTACTATTGAATCATTTATTGAAAGTAAATTAATTAAAAATATTGAAAGTACAGGAACTATCATTATTAGTAGTAAGTATATTCTTGATATTATTAGAAAGATGCCAAGTGATATTATTAATTTTGAAATGCAAGATAGTTTAAAAATTAAAATTTATTCTGATTTTAACCAATATAATCTTAATTGCTTAGATCCTAATGATTATCCAAATATTAAGTTGATAACTCATAAAGACCCGGTTACAATCAAGGCTGACATTTTAAAAGAAGTTATAAACCAAACTAGCTTTGCGATATCAAGTCAAGAATTAAGACCTATATTAACTGGTTTAAATCTTAAAATAAATGGTGACTTAATGGAAGTTATCGCTACTGATTCTTATCGATTAGCTAAGAAAAACATAAAACTTGAACAACCTAGTTTAGTAGATGTTAATATTGTTATTCCTGGTAAAAACGTAGTTGAACTTGAACATATATTGGTAGATGATGATGAAGTATCAATGAATGTATTTAATAATAGAGTATTATTTGAGTACAAAAATTTGAAATTTCAAACTAATATTTTATCTGGTAATTATCCTAATACATCAAATTTAATTCCTACTGAATTTGAAATTATCGTTCAAGCAAAAAAAGCTGAATTTATGGGAGCTGTTGATAGAGCGGCATTACTTACACAAGGAAAAGACAAAAATATTATTAAAATGAAAATAGAAAATAAGGAAATGGTCATTAATTCTTTTGCTTCAGAAATTGGTAAAACTGAAGAAAAAGTACAAATTGATACTGATGAAAAAAGTAATATCGATATTTCATTTAGTGCTAAATATATGATGGATGCTTTAAAAACAATTAAAGATGAAGAAATTTTGATTCTTTTAAATAATGATGTTAAACCAATAGTTATTAAATCACTTACTGATGAATCATTAATTCAACTTATTTTACCAATAAAAACTTTTTAATAGCCAAAAGGCTATTTTTTTTTTGCAATTTTGTGTTTGTTCGACAAAAAACGCGTATTCTTTATGTTATTCTAGAGTCAATTTATTGTTTTGGGGGGGAATATTTATGGATGAATACATAATACATATGTGGACACTTGCATTGGTTCCAGTTGGTGAATTTTGTACGGAGGTTTATGAACAAAATGGCATTATATCTATTAATGAAAGTTGTACAAAAATCATTGAAAATAGCTGTTTATTTTATGGCAGTACATTAGAGGGAAGACGAAAAGGAACGGAAAGCATGATTGGTGTTAGGTATAAAGCACCAATTATAATAGAAGAGAGTAATGAACTTATCTTTTTTCCAACGGCATCTACAAAGGCAAATAAAAGTGCTTGGATATTACTTAGTGCGGTGAAAAATTATTATGTTGATAACAATATTTTGATTTTAGAACTATATAATAGACAGAAAATATACCTAAATTATTCATATGGTGTTATTGATAATCAAATTTTACGATCGACACGGTTAGAAAGTACTTTAAGAGGGCGAAAAAATGCAAAAAAACGTTTTAATCAGGGCTTAGATATGGTATAATGTATCTAGGTATAGGAGTATTATTATACCTATATTTTTTCTGAAAATTAAAATTAAGGGGCAAAAATATGAAGATTGAATTTTTAAAGTTATTGAATTTTAGAAATTATACAAATTTATCAGTGTCTTTTCATTCGTCCCTCAATATAATTTATGGAAAAAATGGGTCGGGAAAGACAAATTTAGTAGAAGGAATATATGTTCTTGCTTTAACTAAAAGCTTTCGAACCACTGGTGATAAGACATTACTTTTAGATGGTGCATCAGTTTGTAAGATCGAAGGTAATGTTAATAACCGTTTTTCGGCTAATTATCGTATTTATCTTAGTAAAGATGGTAAGAAAGTAAAGATAAATCAAACTAAGATTCAAAAATTAAGTGATTATATTTCGAAAATAGCTATTGTTTTGTTTCATCCTGATGATTTAAGGTTTATTAAGGATACTCCAAGTACCAGACGGAAAAATTTAAATATTTCTATTTCGTTAATGAATACACTTTATTTAAATTATTTAAATCAATATAATAAGTTATTGAAACAAAGAAATGCTTATTTAAAACAAATGATTATAAATCATAATCAAGGTTCTTCTTATTTGCATATTTTAAACAATAAACTTATAGATATGGGTTATTTTGTTTATGAAAAAAGAAAGGAATATGTTGATAACATTAATACATATTTAAATGATTTTTATGAGAGAATAACCGGAAGTTTGGGATTAAGGATGCAATATATTTCTTTTTATGATAATAAAACCAAAGAAGAAATATACTTAAGTATGCAAAATAATTTAAAAAAAGATCTTATGCTTGGTAAAACCCTTTTAGGAGTTCACACTGATGATTTAAAATTTACTTTAAATGGTAAAGATTTAAAAGATTATGGTAGTGAAGGCCAGCAAAAGAATGCAATAATTGCTTATAAATTCAGTGAATTAGAATTATTTAAAGAGAAAAAAGGTGTATATCCAATATTGATTTTAGATGATTTGTTTAGTGAATTAGATGAAGAAAAGATTACTAATATTTTAAGGATGTTAAGTCCAAAGTGGCAAACATTTATTACAACTACTGATTTAAAGATTTTTTCTAATTTAAGAGATTCTTCATATAAACAAATTAAAATTCAAGATGGAATGATTGTAGAGGAGAGTGAACATGGAAGAGAATGAAAAAGTTACCCATTATGGTGATAATGATATTCAAGTTTTAGAAGGTCTTGAAGCGGTTAGAAAAAGACCAGGTATGTATATCGGAAATACTAATGAAGCTGGGTTACACCATTTAGTTTGGGAAATTGTTGATAATGCTGTTGATGAGGCTTTAGCTGGATATTGTGATGATATTGAAGTTGAAATTGGTAAAGGAAATGTTATTACAGTTAAAGATGATGGTCGTGGTATGCCAACAGGAACTAATGCTAAAACTGGTTTATCAACAATTGAAACAATTTTTACTGTATTACATGCCGGTGGTAAATTTGGTGGCGGTGGCTACAAAGTAAGTGGTGGTTTACATGGTGTTGGTGCTAGTGTTGTAAACGCTTTATCTGATTGGCTTGAGGTTAGAGTTTATCGTGATGGAAATGTTTATTTTATGCGTTTTGAAAATGGTGGGCATCCAGTAGAACCTTTAAAAATTATTGATAAATGTAGCCAAGAAAGAACTGGTACAACCGTTACTTTCCATGCAGACCCTTCTTGTTTTGAAACAACTATTTATAATTGGGATATTTTGCATAAAAGATTACAAGAAATGGCTTTTTTAAATAAAGGAATAAGAATTACTTTAATTGACCATAGAGAAGATGAAAGAAAAGAGATTTTCCATTATAATGGTGGGATTATTGAATATGTAAATATGTTAAATAAAAATAAACAACCAATATTTGATGATGTTGTTTATGTTGAGGGAAGAGAAGATGATATTTTAATTGAAGTTGCAATGCAATACAATGATTCTTATAACTCACAAATATATTCATTTACTAATAATATTCACACTACTGAAGGTGGAACACATGAAGATGGTGTTAAACAAGCTTTAACGAGAGTAATTAATAATTATGCTAAACAAGCTAAAATTTTAAAAGATAATGATGATAGTATAACAGGAGAAGATACTAGAGAAGGGCTTGTTATGATTGTTTCTTGTAAACACCCTAATCCTCAGTTTGAAGGTCAAACCAAAACAAAACTTGGTAATAGTGAGGTAAGAAAAATAGCAAGTGACGTTTTTGGTAATGGGCTTGAACGATTCTTGATGGAAAATCCTGATGCTGCAAGGGCAATTGTAGAAAAATGTATGACCGCTTCTAGAGCAAGACTTGCCGCAAAAAAAGCAAGAGAGCTTACTAGAAGAAAAGGGGATTTGGATGTTACTAATTTCTATGGAAAGTTATCAGATTGCAAAAGCAAGGACCCTTCTGAATGTGAAATATTCTTAGTCGAGGGTGATAGTGCAGGTGGGTCTGCTAAAAAAGGTAGAAATAGTATGACTCAAGCAATACTACCATTAAGAGGTAAGATTCTTAATGTTGAAAAAGCACGTCTTGATAGAGCATTATCTAATGAAGAAATTAGAACAATTATTACGGCTTTTGGTACTGGTATTGGTGATGAATTTAATTTAGAAAAATTACGTTATAATAAAATTATTATCATGACTGATGCCGATGTTGATGGCGATCATATTAGAGTTTTATTATTAACTTTATTTTATCGTTTCTTTAAACCAATTGTAGAAGCTGGACATGTTTATGCAGCTCAACCTCCTTTATTTAGTATTAAACATGGTAAGACTATTAAATATGTTTTGACTGAAGAAGAAAAAAATGAATATATAGCTAGTTTGTCGCCAAATACTAGATATGAAATAGGTCGAATGAAAGGTTTAGGAGAAATGGATGCTGAAGAGTTATATGAGACTACTATGGATATAGAAAAAAGGGTACTTAGACAAATTACAGTTGAAGATACTATTGCGGCAGATGAAATATTTAGTACTTTAATGGGCGAAGAGGTAGAACCACGTCGTAAGTTTATTGAAGAGAATGCTAAATATGCAGATTTGGATATATAGGAGGTAATTATGGATAGATTAGAAAAAAATAATATTGTTTCTGAAGTTAGTACGTCGTTTGTAAACTATTCTTTAAGTGTTATTACCTCACGTGCTTTACCAGATTTAAGAGATGGTTTAAAACCAGTTCATCGTCGTATTTTATATTCAATGTATCAATCTGGTTATACTAATGATAAACAACATAAAAAATCAGCGCGTATCGTTGGTGATGTTATGGGTAAATTTCACCCACATGGCGATTCATCAATATACGAAGCTTTAGTACGTATGGCACAAGATTTTAGTTATCGTTATCCACTTGTTGATGGACATGGTAACTTTGGTAATATGGATGGTGATGGTGCCGCGGCGATGCGTTACACTGAATCAAGACTTGCAAAAATATCTAGTGAATTATTAAGAGATATTAATAAAAATACGGTAGATATGACACCTAATTTTGATGAGTTAGAAGAAGAGCCGGTTGTTCTTCCTAGTAGATTTCCTAATATTTTAGTAAATGGTACAATGGGTATAGCAGTTGGTATGGCTACAAATATTCCTCCTCATAATTTAGGCGAAGTAATTGATGGATGTGTTGCTTATATTAATAATCCCGATATTGATACTTTAGGATTAATGGAATATATTAAGGGTCCAGATTTTCCAACTGGGGCAATTATTCTTGGTAATAGTGGTATTAAAAAAGCTTATGAAACTGGTAGAGGAACTATAACAATAAGAAGTAAAGCCAATATTGAGGAAAAAAATGGTCGTTATCAAATTGTTATTGATGAGGTTCCTTATGGTGTTAATACTTTAGAATTAAAAAATAAAGTGGCTGAATTAGTTCATAATAAAGTAATTGATGGAATAAGTGATTATCATTCAGATTTAAAAGATGGTATTAAAATTACAATTACTTTGAAGCGTGATGCAAATCCTCAGGTTGTGTTAAATAATTTATATAAACATACGGCTTTTCAAACAACATATGGTATAATTTTATTGATGATTGATCAAGGTGTACCAAAAACTTTGGGACTTAAAGATATTATTAGTAAGTATATAGATTTTCAAAAAGAAGTAATTATTCGCCGTACTAAGTTTGATTTGAAAAAAGCAGAGGATAGAGTACATATATTAGAAGGCTTAAAAATTGCTTTAGATAATATTGATGAAGTTATAAAGATAATTAAAGAAAGTAAAACAGATATTTTAGCTAAAGAAACGTTAATGAGTAGGTTTGGTTTATCTGAGATTCAATGTGATGCAATTTTAGAGATGAAATTACGTCGTTTAACGGGCTTAGAGAAGGAAAAGATTGAGAATGAGTTAAATGACTTATTGAAACGAATTGAAGAGTTACGGGCTATTTTAGCTAGTGATGAGAAGGTGTTAGGCATTATTCGTGATGAACTTCTAGAAATTAAGGCTAAATATGCAGATGAACGTAGAACACATATTGATATGACTGCGGTTGAATATATTGAAGATGAATCATTAATTCCAGAAGAAAATATTATGATTGCTTTAACTAATAAAGGCTATATTAAACGTACGACAATAGATACATTTAAATCACAAAATAGAGGTGGTGTTGGAGTTAAAGGAATGGGAACTAATGAAGAGGATTTCGTAGAACATTTACTTAGCTTATCAACACATGATTATGTATTGTTCTTTACCAATAAAGGTAAGGTATATCGCTTAAAAGGTTATGAAATTCCTGAATATAGTCGTCAATCTAAGGGTATACCGGTTATCAACTTATTACAAATTGATAAAGATGAATCAATTAATTCAATGATAAGTGTAACAAGAGAAGATAATTCAAAATATTTATTATTTGTTACCAAGAAAGGAATTGTTAAAAAGACGTCTTTAGAGGAATTTGAAAATATTAGAACGAACGGAAAAATTTGTATTTCTTTAAGGGATTCTGATGAATTAATAAGTGTTCGTAAAACTGGTGGTAATGATATGATTTTACTTGGCTCTAGTGCTGGTAGAATGGTAAAATTTAATGAGGAAAGTGTTAGAGTCATGGGACGTACAGCCAGTGGTGTAAGAGGCATTAACTTAGAGGATTCTGAATGTATTGGGGCTGAGATTGCAACAGATGATAACAAGATATTAATAGTTACAGAGAAAGGTTATGGCAAACAAACATATGTTCGTGATTATAGACAAACTAGTAGGGGAAGTAAAGGAGTAAAAGCTCTTAATATAACTGAAAAAAATGGTTCTATAGCGGCCTTTAAATTAGTAGAGGATAATTCTGATGTTGTTATTATAACTAATACTGGTATGTTAATTAGAATGCCATTAGATCAAGTATCTACTTTAGGTAGAGTTACACAGGGAGTTAGGTTAATTAATTTAAAAGACAATCAATCAGTATCTACTATTAGTATTGTGGAACATGAATTAAAAGAAGAATCAAATATTACTTCTGAAGAAAAAGCGGAGAATTAAAATCTCTGTTTTTTTTATGTAATTATTTCCCGGGAAATAATTTGTGAATAACAATGTTTCACGTGAAACATATATTAAATATTTCTTTGTCGAATGGTGTCGAAAATTTTACCATAAATACTTATTGCTGATATCCCATTAATATTGCTACTGTTGATTTTAATAAACTGTTTGTAATAATTTTAAAACATTAGTTTTTATTATAATGTTGATAAGATGTTTCACGTGAAACATATGCAAAATTAATTAAAATCGCATAAAAAAGCAAAAAATAAACTTAAAATTAATTATATGGTTATGTTAATTTGCTAATTTCAATGCAAAATACAAAGATTCTATTATTAATATTCTATGTTAACCCTTTTAAATTAAAGTTAATTTTAAATTTTTTTAATAAATTATATTAAATTCGTAATTGTTGATAAGATGTTTCACGTGAAACATAGTTAAAAATGTAAAAAACATATATTTTATAAATAAAATGATAATGAAACTCCTCATCTTAAAAAAAAGTTTATTTCTTTATTAACTAAATTAATTATTAAATTTTATTAATTGTGAATAACAATGTTTCACGTGAAACATATGCAAAATCAATTAAAATCGCATAAAAAACAAAAAAACAAGCTTAAATTAAACCATATAGTTATGTTAAATTACTAATTTCGATGCAAAATACAAGAGCTTTATTATGAATATTAATATAAATTTGATTATTGAATCTTTGAATTAATGTTAAATCGTTAGCAATTGTTGATAAGATGTTTCACGTGAAACATATAAAATATAGATATAAATTTAAAATAAAAGCTTGAAATAAACCAAATAATTATATTAACAGACTAATTTCGATGCAAAATACAAGGACTTTATTTTGAATGGTGATATAAATTTAATTATTGTATTCTTGAATTGATTTTAATTTGTTAGTATTGTGGATAAGATGTTTCACGTGAGACATATGCAAAATTTATAAAATTTGGATAAAAATCAAACAAATATATAATTTATTTTAAATACTTTTTATTTTTTAGCGTGTTAATTATTTTTAGTTTTGCAAGATTATTATTTAATATAAATAGTATTTAAAATATTTCCCGGGAAATAATTGTGAATAACAATGTTTCACGTGAAACATATAAATTTTTGATTGATTTTTTGATAAATGTTTGATAATATTTAGTCGTGCAACAAGTATATTGTAAATTGGTCAGGATCGGAAGATAGCAGCCACGTCAATCCCTACTTGTGTGCACTTTTTTTATGGGTGATGAATTATGGATATATGGAAAGAATGCATTGATGAGGCTTTATTAAGCCTTCAGACTGATGACGTGCCAATTGGGGCAATTATTGTCGATTCTATGGGGAATTTTGTCGAAAAAGGTCACAATACTAGGGAGGCAACAAAGTCTATACTAGGCCATGCCGAAATTAATGCAATTGTGAAAGCTAGTCAACATCTAAATAAGTGGAATTTGGCAGATTGTGATTTATTTGTAACATTAAAACCTTGTTCAATGTGTATGGAGATAATTAAACAGTCTAGAATTAGGAATGTTTACTATTTATTAGATAAACCTAGTACAAAAAAAGAGTATAATAAGACTGAATTTATAAAGGTCACAAATAATATTAACGAACAAATGTATCATAATATATTGAGTGATTTTTTTGCTCAAAAAAGATAGTGTTTTAGTACTTATTTTGCTATAATATAATTGCTTTTTAAGGAGGAATTATGGAATATAAGGTTTTATATCGAAAATATCGTCCAGATTGTTTTAAAAATATAGTTGGACAAGATTATACTATTAAAATGCTTCAGAATGCTATTATTCATGATAAAATTTCACATGCTTATTTGTTTACTGGACCACGTGGAACTGGTAAAACTAGTACAGCTAAAGTATTTGCAAAAACTATTAATTGTTTAGATGTTCAAAACGGTGAGGCATGTGGAAAGTGTGCAAATTGTTTAGCATTTGATAGCAGTCCTGATATTATTGAAATTGATGCTGCTTCTAATAATGGTGTGGATGATATAAGAGAACTTATCAACAATGTAAAAATAGCACCTACTGAGGGAAAATATAAAATATATATTATTGATGAGGTACATATGATGACATCTAGCGCATTTAATGCCTTATTATTAACTTTAGAAGAACCTCCTAGTCATGCTGTTTTTATAATGGCTACAACAAATGTTGAAAGTGTACCAATAACAATATTGTCTCGTTGTCAACGTTTTAATTTTAAAAAATTTAGTTTAGAAGATTTAGTTAGTCAAATTACATATGTTTGTAAAGAAGAAAATATTGAAATAGATGCAGATGCCATAACAGAAATTGCGTATTTATCAGAAGGTGGTATGCGTGACGCACTTAGTTTGCTTGATCAATTAGCAGCTAATGGTGAAAAAATTACAATTGATAAAATATTAAGTAATTATGGCTCTATATCAACTAAATTTGTTAATGATTTAATTGTTGCAATTGATAATGGTGACTTACAAAAAGTGTGCGATGCTTTAGAGGAACTACAAAATACATCTTCTGATTATAAAATTTTTATTAAAAAATTAATTAAAGAACTTGCTCATTTTGCGGTTAAAATTAAGGAAGAGTCTGTATCCACCAGATTACTTTATAAAGATATTAAGAATATGATATTTGAACTAAATGAATGTATGAATAGTATAAATATTAATGTTAATCCTTATCTTTTGATAGAAATGTTACTTTTAAATTATATTGGTGAAACAAATACAGAAAAAAATATTGATTTTAGTGAACAACCTAAAAAAGTTGTAGAGGTAAATGATACTAAAAGTAAAGATGATGTATTTAAGGAAAGAGTTTCATCAGAACAAAACGGTGAAAAGTCTTTATCTTCAGTTAATTCTAATACATATAAAATTAATGATGATTATTTAGTAAAACTTAAAAAGATTCGGATAAATAATTGCTTTGTAAATGCAAAAAAGAGTGTTTTAATAGATTATAAAACATACTTTCAAGAAATGCGTGATGATACTAATACAGATCCAGAACTTCTATCATTACTAATTGATTCTGATATTGTAGCAGCATCTTTAGATCATGTCATTTTAGCTAGTGCTTTACCAAGTACTGTTCTTCTAATAAATCAAAAGTTAGATGAACTTAAAGATGAATTTTTAAAAAAAGCTAAAACAAATGTTAAGTTCATATGTTTAACTACTGATGAATGGAATGAAGAAAAAAAGATTTATGTTGCAAATTTAAAAGCAAATGTTACATATAAATTGATTGAAGAAGATACAGAAAATGATGAAAAAGAGGATTTTATTGACAATAATAATGTGTCATCACTTGATCAAATAGCGACAAATGTTTTTAATAGTGATAAAATAGAAGAAGTTTAAAGAAAGAAGGAATAGAAAATGAATATGCAAAGTATCATGGCTCAGGCCCAAAGAATGCAAAGAGATTTACAAAAAAAGAAAGATGAAATTGGTGCTCAATTATTTCCCGGGAAATATGAGTTTGTTGAAGTAACTTTAAATGGTAAAAAAGAGATGGTTAAATGCAAAATTAATAAAGAGTCTTTAGAAAAAGAAGATATTGAGATGCTAGAAGACTTTATTATTATGGCTACAAAAGACGCAATTAATAAAGTTGAAAAAGAATACGAGAATAAACTAGGACAATATGCTGGTATGTTAGATGGTTTAATGTAACATGAAAGTTTATCCAGATACATTTGAAGCACTTATGAACTTTTTTAAAAAATTGCCTGGTATTGGTGAAAAAAGTGCTGAAAGAATGGCTTTTTCGACTCTTAATCTTACTTTAGAAGAAATAGAAGATGCTAGTGATATATTAGTTAGAAGCAAAAAAAATTTACGTCCTTGTTCTGTATGTGGATTGCTTACGGATCAGGATACTTGTTCTGTATGTTCTTCAACGATTAGAGAAAAAAATCTTATATGTGTTGTAGAAGATGATAAAAGTGCTTTTGCTTTTGAAAAGGCTGGTAATTATAAAGGGACTTATCATATTTTGAAAGGATTAATATCACCTATGGATAATATAGGTGCCGAAGATATACAATTAAGTTCTTTAGTAAGAAGAGTAGAAAGTTTAGATAATCCCGAAATAATTTTAGCTTTAAAGAGCTCTATTGAAGGAGAAACTACAATGCTTTATATTAAAAAGATTTTTGAAGATAAAAATGTTACAATTAGTAGATTGTCTTATGGTCTTCCTAGTGGAGCGGAAATTGATTATTTAGATATGCTTACTTTAGATAAAGCACTTGAAGATAGAAAGAAAATATCGGAATAAAAGCCGATTTTTTTCATATTCTTTTATAGGGGAAGATACTTATGTTTAAGAAAATTTACAAGTTAATGAAAAAATTAGTTTTATCTTTTGTGATGCTGTATCTCTTTAACTATTTTTTATCTTCTTTACAAATATTTATTCCGATAAACTTGATAACGCTTTTGATTGTGACTTTTTTAGGAATTCCGGGCCTTTCTTCTTTAATTATTTTATTTTTTATAGTAAAATAATGTTGGTGAAGAAATGTGACAGAAAGTCAAGTATATCAAGAACTAATTAAACATTTTCATGAGAATAGACTTGCTCATGCTTTTTTGGTTGAAACAAATGATATGGATAAAAGTTATTTGGCTATTTTGCAATTTTTAAAAGTAATAAATTGTCCAAGTGATTATAAGGAAAATTGTCAAGAATGTAATTTATGTCATTTAATAGGTAATGGTAATTTGCCAAGCCTCTTAGTAGTAGAGCCAGATGGTAATACAATAAAAAAAGAACAAGTAATGGAAATTAAAAAAATGTTTCAAACAAAACCTATTTTTTCTAAATATAATATGTATATTATTAAAAATGCGGAGTTGTTAAATGCCTCAAGTGCTAATACTATGCTTAAGTTTATTGAAGAACCAGAAGAAAATATTCTTGCCTTTTTTCTTACAAATAATAAAGAGAATATAATTGACACGATTAAAAGTAGGTGTCAAATAATATTAGACTATTATGATGGTGAATATGGTAAGAATATTCCTTTAGTATGGCAAACAATTGCCTTTAATTATTTGAAAGAATGTTTTATGGTTCAAGATGAAGCTATTCTTTATAATAAAACTGTATTAACACCTTTAGTTCATGATCGAAAGGAACTTTTATATTTATTTCAAAGTTTATTTTATTTATTACAAAAAATTTATGATATTAAACTTGGCGTTAGAGAACCGATTAGTGAATATGCTTATTTTTTAGAAAAAGATGAGAAGCAAATAAAAAAATACCAAATGTTAGTTTTACAAATATTAAAAGAGATAAATTTTAATGTTAATATTTCACTTATTTTGGATCGATTTGTGTTGGAAGGAAGTGATTAAATGAATGTTTATGGTGTTACTTTTAAGGATAAAGGTAAAATTTATTATTTTAATGGACAAAAGTTAAGAATTCCTGATCGAGTTACAGTTATTGTAGAGACAGAAAAAGGTTTACAATTTGGTAGGGTAGTAAAAAAAATAGATTTAGAACAAGTTAACATTAATGAAGAAAGTTTAAGGAAAATTATCAGAATTGCTACTAAAAAAGATTATGAACAGTATTTAACTAACTTACGCGATGCTGAACTTGCTTTACGTGACGCAAAGAAATTTAGTAAAGAACTAGAATTACAAATGAACTTTATTGATGCAAGTTTTACTTTTGATAGAAAGCAGTTATTATTTAATTTTTATGCTGATAATAGAGTTGATTTCAGGGAACTTGCTAAAAGAATAGCAAATGTATATCATACAAGAATTGAATTAAGACAAGTTGGGGCTCGTGATAAAGCAGAGCAAGTTGGAGGAATTGGCGTTTGTGGTAGAACTCTTTGTTGTGCATCTTTTTTGAATAGACTTGAATCTGTTTCAATGACAATGGCCAAAAATCAAAATTTAGCTTTAAATCCTTCTAAAATAAATGGTGTATGTGGTAGACTTTTATGTTGTTTACAATATGAAGATAAGGAATACCAGTGTTGTATGAAGGGTATGCCAAGTGTCGGTGATAATGTAGAAACTAAGTACGGCTCTGGGAATGTTATTAGTATCGATATTTTAAATAGACGTTATAAAGTATTAATAAATGAAGAGTTAAAGGAAATTTATTTAGATGAAAAAAGTTCTTAATTGGTTATATGATTATCCAAATTTAAAAGTTTATCAATTTGAAGAAGGTTTTAAATTTTCTCTTGATTCGGTTTTATTAGCAGAGTTTGCAGAAATAAAAAAAAGTGATAATAAAATAATTGATTTATGTACTGGTAATGCAGTGATTCCTATTTTACTTTATCAAAAATATCAAAAAGATATTTATGGTGTTGAAATACAAAAAGAAATAGCTGAGTTAGCGAGTGATTCGGTTTTATATAATAAAATGGAAAAACATATAACAATTCTTAACGATAACGTTTTAAATTTAAAAAATTATTTCCCGGGAAATAATTTTGATGTTGTTTTAGCTAATCCGCCATATTTTAAATATCATAATGAACAATTTATAAATGATGAATTAGTTAAGGGAATTGCTAGACATGAAATAAAAATCAATTTAAAAGAATTAATGGCAATGGCTAATTTTTTATTAAATAATAAGGGAAAGTTTTATTTAGTACATATACCAGAAAGAATTGAAGAGATTATTTTGTATGCAAATGAGTATGGCTTTCATATAAAGAAAATGCAATTTGTAACGTCTAAAGAAGGAAGAACGCCAATTTTAGTATTGGTCTGTTTAGTTAAAAAGAGTAATTTTGGGTGTAAAGTGATGAATGAAATATGTATTGATGGACTAGATACGTATCAAAATATATTTAAAAAGTAGAAAATTATTTCCCGGGAAATAATTTGCGGTGGAGGTAAGTAATGAAATTAATCGTTGGTTTAGGTAATATTGGAAAAGAATATGAGAATACAAGACATAATGTCGGGTTTATGGTTTTGGATACAATGAATTTGGATTTTAAATTAGAGAAAAAGTTTCAAGCATATTTATGTAGGAAGAAAATAAATAGTGAAGATGTAATTTTTATAAAACCAACTACTTATATGAATCTTAGTGGTAATTCTGTTATAAAGGTTGTTAATTATTATAAAATAAAATCTGATGATATTTTAGTTGTACATGATGATTTAGACTTGCCATTTAATCATTTTAAATGTAAGTTTGATAGTTCAAGTGGTGGGCATAATGGCATTAAATCAATAATTGCTTCTTTAAATACTCAAAAGTTTGCACGGTTAAAAATTGGGATAGCACATGATAAATCTGTTGATACTAAGGATTATGTGTTAGGTACTTTTTCTAAGAAAGAATTAAGTGTTTTTTATGATAAGTGTGAACTTTATAGAGAGATAATTTTAAACTTTATCTGTAATGGTATTAATGATACAATGGGTAAGTTTAATGGAAGAATGTGATTGTATGAATTTCAATGATTTTAAATTTGATGATGGCTTAGTAATAGATGGGTTAACTGAAGAGTTAACGGCTTTTTACGTTTTAGAATGTTTTAGAAAAAGTGAAAAATCTGTTTTAGTCGTTATGGGGTCTTTATATGACGCGAATAAATTTTATCAGGTGATAAATGCTTATACTAATGCAGCTTATTTATTTTTAATGGATGACTTTTTTACAGCCGCCTCATTATCAGTTTCGCCAGAGTTAAAGTTAAAAAGACTAGAAACTTTAGAAAAAATAAATGAAGGACCTGTAATTGTTATTACTAATTTGATGGGGTATTTGAAATTATTACCTCCTAAAAGTGTTCAAGATACTTTGAAAGTTAAATTGACTAAAAATATGCAAATATCTAGAGATAGTTTGGTTGCCAAGTTTGATATGATGGGCTATGAAAGGGATTCAATGGTTACATCAACTGGAGAATATGCTGTACGTTGGTTTGTTCTTGATATATTTTTAACACAAGAAGATAATCCAATTAGAATTGAATTTTTTGGTGATGTAATTGAATCAATACGTTATTTTGATCCAGAAACACAAAGAACAACTGTTGAGATAGAGTCTATAACATGTTTACCAATTACTCTTGCTCAAACTGATAAACATAATTCTTTGCTAGATTATATGCCTGAGGCTAAGACAATTTATTTTGATTATTCACAAATAAATGCAATGTATGAAAAGTTGCTAGTTGAAAGTAGGGCTTATGATGAGGAACAAGGAAATGGTTATCAAAAACACTTTTATAGTTTTGATGAAATAAAACCGGCTGAAAAAATATATATCAATACCATTGATACCGATAATAGTAAAAATGTTGTTCATTATCACACTAGTGAAGTTACTAATTTTAAGGGTGATTATGATTTATTACAAAAGTTTGTTAATACTCAGTTAATTAAAAATAATACGATTGTTTTTGTTTTGAAAACAAGGCGACAGATAGAAGATATTAAACATTTATTTCCAACAGCTAGTGTAGTACATGATAAAGTATTAAGGAATGCTGCAGTTAATATTGTAGAAGGTGATTTATTTAAAGGCTTTAAATGGAATAGTTATATATATATTAGTCCATATGATGTTGAAGAAGTAAAAAAAGAAATTAAATATAAAAACAACTTACATATTGGGCAACGTGTTCGGGCTCTTGATGCTTTAGAAATAGGTGATTATGTTGTTCATAGAGCACACGGGATAGGTATTTACGCTGGGGTTGTAACATTAAAAGTACAAGGACTAAAGAAGGATTTTTTACAAATATCATATTTTGGTAATGATAAGGTATATATTCCGGTGGAAAAAATTTCTTCAATATATAAATATAGTGATAAAGATGGTATGAAACCTCAGATAAATAAGCTTGGTTCTACTAATTGGGAACGAAAGAAAAGAGAGGTTCAAAAGAAAATAAGAGATATTTCTGGTGAATTAATCAAACTTTATGCGAAAAGAAATAGTGTTAAAGGTGAGGCTTATAAAGATTATCCAGAGGAAGATATTTTTGGTTCACAGTTTATATATACACTTACAAGAGATCAAGCACGAGCTATTAATGATATTAATCATGATTTGGATTCTGTTATTCCTATGGATAGACTTTTATGTGGTGATGTTGGATTTGGAAAAACGGAAGTTGCTTTTAGAGGTATGTTTAAAACTATTTGTAATAATAAGCAAGTAATGTATTTTTGTCCAACAACTATTTTATCTAAACAACAATATGCTTCGGCATTAGAAAGATTTAAAGAATATCCAGTAGAAATTCGTTTATTTAATCGTTTTACTACTAAGAAGGAAGCAGATAAAATAATAGAAGATTTCAAAAATGGAAAGATTGATATTTTATTTGGTACACATAGATTACTAAGTGATGAGATAAAGCCAAAAAGTTTGGGTTTGCTTGTTATTGATGAAGAGCAGAGGTTTGGCGTAACACATAAGGAAAAAATCAAAAAATTAAAAGCAGATGTTAATGTTCTTACTTTATCAGCTACTCCTATTCCTAGAACTTTAAAGATGAGTTTATCAGGACTTAGGGATTTATCAATAATTGATACACCCCCAATAAATCGATCACCAATTCAAACTTATGTTATTAAAGAAAGTGATGTTATTGTAAAAGATGCTATATATAAAGAACTTTCTAGGAATGGGCAAGTGTTTGTTTTATATAACCGAGTTGATACGATTGATGATATGATGCATCATCTTAGTAAAATAGTACCAGAAGCAAGAATAAGATTTGCGCATGGAAGAATGACTAAAACAGAACTTGATGATATAATGGATTCTTTTATTAAACATGATTTTGATATTTTAGTTAGTACAACTATAATTGAAACTGGTATTGATATACCAAATGCTAATACCCTTATTATATATGACGCTGATCGTTTTGGGTTAAGTCAGCTTTATCAATTACGAGGCCGTGTTGGTCGTAGTGAACGAATTGCGTATGCTTACTTATTATATGATCAAGGCAAAATGCTTAATGATGTAGCTGTAAAAAGATTACAAGCAATAAGAGATTTTACGGAACTTGGAAGTGGCTATAAAATCGCTATGCGAGATTTATCTATAAGAGGAGCAGGAGATTTACTTGGTAGTGAGCAGGCGGGATTTGTCGATACAGTTGGTATTAGTTTATACATGAAAATGATTGAAGAGGAAATGAAGAAATTAAAAGGGGAAGAGGTAATAGAAGATGAAGCACATGATGCTTTATTAAAAGTTGAAACACATATTGATGATAGTTATGTATCTGATGAATCAGTTAAAATTGAAATACATAAGTTAATTAATGAGATTGATAGTTATGATAAATTAGTAAGTATTAAAGAACAATTAAAAGATAGATTTGGTGATATAACACCAGAAATGGAAATATATATGTATGAAGAATGGTTTGAAAAATTAGCAATTAAGTTAAATATAACAAAAGTATATCAGAGTGATCGTATGATTAAGATTACTTTGCCGGAGGGTATTTCAAATAAAATAAAGGGAGATAAGTTATTTTTAGAAGCATATAATATTAATCCAAATTTTGCTTTACAATATGTGAATAGAGAAATTAATATATCTTTAAATATAGTTAATCAAAAGAAACATTTTATATATGATGTTGTTAAATTAATGGGATTAATAACTAGCGATGTAATAGTATAAAATAATGAAAACACTCCAAACTAAGTTTTAGATTGGAGTGAATTTTTTTGTGAAAAACATAGGCATGATAAGAAAAATTGATGAACTTGGGAGAGTTGTTATTCCTAAAGAAATTAGAAAAAGTTTAGGAATTAAAGATGGCGAAAATTTAGAAATAATGATTGATAATGATAATATTTGTTTAAAGAAGGCCTCACTTTTACTAAATTTTGATGAACTGGCCAAAACTTTAGTATATTATGCATATGAGTGTATTAACTATAATATTATAATATGTGATAGGGAAAAGATAATAGCTAGTTACAATGGTGAGTTGGTAGAAAAAAGAATTTCTAAAGTATTAGAAAGGTTATTAGAGAGTAGAGAAAGTTATTATAGTGATAATAAAGAGATTATTTGTGGTGAAGAGCCAAAATACTATTTTGCTGATACAATTTTGTCTTCATCTGATGCTTTGGGCGTTATTTTAATAGAAAGTGATAATAAAATAAGTGATTTAGAAAAGAAATTCGTTATTTTTTTAAAGAAACTTTTAGTAAATAAAATTGACATTCTTTAAATTTATGATAGAATTGTTTTATTCAGTGATGAAGGAAAGAGTATATATTAGATGTTTTTAAGAGAGCCTATGGTTGGTGCAAATAGGTAAATAGTTAATATAGAATATGGGTCTGGAATTGAAACGTTTTCTTGCGTTAAAAGATGAAAGTGCATGAATAGTCATGAATTAAGGTGGTACCACGGGTTATCTCGTCCTTTAGTTTATGGCTTTTTTTATTTGATTATTTCCCGGGAAATAATTGGAAGGGGTAGGAAATGGAAAAGAGAAATATGCCTGGTGTTGGATTAGGCGTAATTATTTTAAATGAATTAGGCGAGGTCTTGCTATTACTTAGAAATAGTGAATCAGAAAAGGCTTTAAGTAATATGCATCTTGAGGGAACTTGGACATTGCCTGCGGGTAAGGTTAAGTATGGTGAAACTTTAAAAGAGGCGGCTGTTAGAAAAGTAAAACAAGAGACAAATTTGGATATTGATAAAGATAGTTTGGTGCTTGTTAGTGTAGCGGATGATATTAATGAGTATGATCATTTTGTTACTTTTGGCTTTTTGGCTCGTTCTTATAAAGGACAAATTGACTTAGGTGATACTTTAGAACAAGTTGATTATAAGTTTTATGCTTGGGATAAAATACCTAAAAAATTAAGTAGTCCTTGTGAAAATATTTTAGTAAATTATTTGAATAAATATTTATGGGATAAGCAACCATTTATTTTAAAAGAAAGGAATGATAAATGATGAAAGAAAAATATTATATAACAACGGCTATTGCTTATGCTTCAGCAAAACCACATATTGGTAATACTTATGAAATTGTTTTGGCAGATGCGATTGCTAGACATAAAAGGTTAAGAGGGTTTGATGTTTATTTTCAAACTGGTACTGATGAACATGGTGAAAAAATTGAACAAAAGGCTAAAGATGCAAATATATCACCACAAGAATATGTTGATAATATTTCCCGGGAAATAAAAAATATATGGGATATTATGAATACTACATATGATAAATTTGTTAGAACAACTGATAAGCATCATGAAGAGGTAGTAGGAAGAATTTTCGAAAAATTATATAATCAAGGTGATATTTATTTAGATAAGTATGAAGGATTATATTGTACGCCTTGTGAATCTTTTTGGACGGAGTCTCAACTTATTGATGGCAAATGTCCTGATTGTGGCAGAGAGGTTACTAAGAGAAGTGAGGAAGCTTATTTCTTTAAAATGAGTAAGTATCAAGATAAATTGATTTCTTATATCGAAAGTAATCCTAAATTTATTCAGCCAGAAGCTAGAAAAAATGAAATGTTAAATAACTTTTTGAAACCAGGTTTACAGGATTTATGTGTATCAAGAACAACATTTGACTGGGGTATACGTGTACCTTTCAATGATAAACATGTTATATATGTTTGGATTGATGCTTTAACAAATTATATTACGAATATTGGTTATGATGTTGATGGTGGGGATGAGAACTTTAAAAAATGGTGGCCTTGTGATTTACATTTAATTGGTAAGGACATTATTCGTTTTCATACTATTTATTGGCCTATTATTTTAATGGCACTTGATTTACCTTTGCCAAAACAGGTTTTTGGTCATCCATGGCTTTTAATGGGAAATGATAAAATGAGTAAGAGTAAAGGAAATATAATGTATGCTGATGATTTAGTTAAATTGTTTGGGGTAGATGCAATCCGTTATTATGTGTTGCATGAGATTCCTTTTCAAAATGATGGAACAATTAGTTATGAACTTATCATTGAAAGAATCAATAGTGATTTAGCAAATATTTTAGGAAATCTGGTAAATAGAACTATATCTATGGCTAATAAGTATTTTGATGGTACTGTTAACAATAAGCATGTTGATGAAGGGATAGATGAAGATTTTATTAAGGCAATAAAAGCTTTACCTTTAAACGTAGATAAGTGCATGGAAAAGTTAGAAATTGGTAATGCGATTGATGCAATATTTGATGTACTTAGAAAATCAAATAAATATGTTGATGACACAACACCTTGGGTTCTTGCTAAAGATGAGATAAAAATGGATAGATTAGAAACAGTAATTTATAATTTACTTACAAGTGTCTTAGTATGCGCTAGTGAATTAAGTCCATTTTTACCAGATACAGCACAAGAAATTTTAAGACAAATAAACCAAGAGTTAAATAATAATTATGAAGAAGACTTATCTTTTAGTGTACTTTCGGCAACACCTATATTTATGCGTATAGACATGGATAAGAAATTGGAGGAAATAAAATTAGGAACTAGTAATTAAGTTCCTTTTTTATAATTATTTTATGGTCTAATACTATTTTATTATTAAAATTATCGTTATTTTTAATTTTTATACCATATTTACTACCTAATTGAACTGATTTTTTAATCGCATAGTTATTTAAAATAATTAGTCTATTTTTAGTATTAATATTTTCTTTTAATAACTCTTGATTTAATTTAGTTAAGTCTTTTTTGATACAAGATGTTTTAATATGGAGTAATTTTTTGATTTTAGTGTTATCTAATGTATTATAAAGAGCCATATTGATAATTTCATTGTCATCTTTGTAATGGTTATTTATTTCTTCGAAGGTTAATCTTCTTGTTAAATAGTAATTTTGCATGGATACATCACCTGAGAAAATATTCTAAAGTGTATTTTATAGAAATGCAATAAGAGGTTTTGACTTATTTTGTCTAGATTATGGATAAATACTTGTAAAATGTCGAAAGTGTTGTTTATTTTCAAAACAATTTGGTGTAGTATTTAGATAGGTGATTAATTATGACTAGAAAAGAGATACAATATGCAATTGCTAAGGCTAATTATTATGTACTGAAAGGTAAATTGTTAAGACCTTATGAAATTCATATAGATAGTTTGGACGAAATCGACATTAATCTTTTATGTGAAATAGTTGATGATTCAATGGTAAGGTTTAATTATAATGGTCAGAGTATTTCAGTTTATCAAATGAAAGAATATTTAGGTTATGGTGTTAAAGTAAATAAAATAGATGAAAATAGTGTACCATATCAAATATACCAAGCCAACATGGCAATTCAAAATAATAATTTGCTTGCTCCAAGAGTGATAAATGTCCGCGATGTTAATGATTTAACTAAAGATATTTTAGATAGTATTGTAGATCCAGATATGATAAAGTTTAATATTAATGGTTTTGTTTATTCCGTATCAGATATTAAGTACTATTTGGGATTAAGTAATAGAAGAGGAAGATAGTGAGTTTATATGGCTACTAAAAAAACTAAGTTTAGTGTTTCTAAAGTAATAATTAATCATAGACTTTTTTTGAAAAAACAATTGTTAGATATAACTGAAGATAACATAAAAATCATGTATGATGAATTAGAAAAATATAATAAGTTTCTTAAATATTTTGCATTTGTTCCAAAAATTCATTCTTATGATATTACTAGTGAATACTATATTATTTATGAATATATAAATGGAACAACAATGAAGAATATAAGATTTTTTGATGGTATAAACAATTTGACTTTTATATGTAATTTGTGTAAACTTCTAAATCAAGTTCATTTAAAAGGAATAATTCATTGTGATTTAAAGCCTGACAATATTATTATTGATAATAACGGTAATATTTATATAATTGATTGGAATTCTTCAAAATATATTAATGAAAAACCAACTCATGGGACTTTAAAATATTGTTCTTATGAACAACTTAGTCTTAAGTCTGTTGATAACTATTTTGATATTTATTCAATTGGCGTAATGCTTTATGATTTATTAATAAATGATAATTTGTTTGCTAAAATAATTAATGCCAATGAAAAGAATAGTGATATAGATAAAATATTAGAAATTTCTAGTAAGTTAAAAGGCTACCCTAGACTTTTAGACGATGTTTTTGATAAAATTTTTACTAGAAATATGAATAAACGATATAAAGATTTACAGGAGTTAATAAATGATTTAACTGTGATTATTGATTCATTTAAAATGGAAAAAAAGGTCTAGGTGTCTAGATTTTTTTTGTTACCTATGATAAACTTTGTGTATAGAGTAGATAGTTTATGAGAATAGGAGGTTGTCTGTTTTGAAAATTAATAGAAAAGAGTTTAAAAATAAATTAATGAATATATATCAAACGACAGAAATAAAGAAAGCAAAAAAAGAATATGAACAAGCAGTAGCCTCTTTAGAAACATTAGACGTTTAAAAGGTTGGTTTTTCTCATGAAGGTGATAACTGAAGTAAACACGGATAATATAAGAAAAGTTATTGACACTTTAGAAAATTATAGTAAGTACTATCTTAATAAAAAGGAAGTATTTGATATAAGTAATTATCAAACAGACAATTATGATGATATATCAGCTTTTAATGGATTATTAAAGAAGATAAAAAGTAATTATAATGATATTTCTAATAATATAAATAATATAGTTTCTTATATGCAAGAATATTGTAATGATATAGAAGGCTTAGAAAACAAAGTTAGTGAAAAAGGTGGTATTGTAAAAGAAAGCAATGCAAGTATAGTAGCAAGTAAGATAAGTATGTCTATAGATTCATCTAGTGTTAATGATACAGAATTATTTGAGATAAACACATATAACGAACAAAGTTCTAATACACAAGAAATGTCAAAATATATAAGTAAGTTTATAAAAGAAACAGATAGAAGAATAAGTGATAATGAGATAATAAATACAAGTGATGAAGAGGTAGGTAAAGCAACAAAGATATCAAAGATAGGAAATGTTTTAAAAAGTTTATTAAGTTTTATTGATAGCAAAGTAGAAACACCAGAGTTAGTAATAGATGATAAAGTGTATAATGAAACATATCAAGAATATACAAATCCATTAGAATCACAAAAAACATTAATGAAACAATATATAAGTGCAGTAGATGAAGAGTTAAAAGAATATGAAACAATAGAAAACGAATTTAGTCGAGCAAAGTATCATTTAAGAACAATAGATGATATAAGTATGTTGAGTAAAGAATCACAAAAGGTAATAAAAGAAAAGTTTGGAACATTAGAAGATTACAAGAAATATATAAGTGAATTAAAGGAATTAAAAACAAGTTGTGAAACAAACATAGAACAAATAGAACAAAATATAGATGTAGCAAAATATGAATGTTTAACTGTATTAAGTGATTATGATAAATATCAAAATAAAGATAAAGTAGATAGTAGTAAAATAACAATAGAAAATGTCGAAGGAGTCAATTATTTTACAAGTTATGAAGAATATTGTAAAAGATATGGACAAGTAAGTGAATTAGAATATGCAAGGGGATTAGAAGAGAGAATATCAAAATTAAGTAATGAAGCATATTCGGTTGATGATCATACAAAACAATTGTTAAATTTAATACATGTAGCAAGGACAGATGAAACATATAGTAAGATATATAATTATTTAAATGATAAATATGGTGTATATGAAGCTAATGAATATTTAAAAGTAATAGAGAATACAGTAAATCAAGCAATAGGTAAAGAGAAAGCACAGGCATATTTAAATACTCTTTCAAAGGAAGAAAATATAAAAGAAGCAATTACCAATCATTTAAAAGTAACAGGAAAAGGGATAGATAGTGGAATACAATCAAGTGCAAGTGGAATAGAACATGCAATAAGTGCAGCTGGAGCATTTATAACAGGAGAAAGTCCAAGTAGAGCAAATACAATAGAAGAATACGAAAATATGTATTTAAGTCAAGCCTTAGCAAGTGGAGATTATACAGGAGCATATTTAAAAGATAATTATGCAATAAGTCAAGGAATAGGAAATATGGCTCCATCGATAGCATTAAGTATGGCAGGAGGAGGAGCAATAGGTTCGGCCTTATTAGGAATATCAGCTGGAGGCAATAGTTATCATGAAATGTTAACAGAAGGATATACAAATAGTCAAGCCTTAACATATGGGGTAATATCAGGAGCAACAGAAAGTATAACCGAGAAATTTTTAGGTGGAATAAGTTTTTTTAATGATGTACCAGTTGATAGTTTCAAAAGTTATATACATTCAATGGCAAAAGAAGGCTTAGAAGAAGGCGGGCAAGAGATATTTGGAGAAGAAGTAAAATCATTAATAACTGGAGAGAAAATAGATGGAAATGAATTAAAAGGAAATGTAATACAAAGTGCATTATACGGAGGTATTACTGCTGGTATATTAAATACTCCTTCTATGATATCGTCAAATATTACAAAACTAAAAGTCAATAATGCTATTGAAAATAATATATTAGATATTGAGTTATTAGCTGAAGACATAAAGAAAATTTATATGGAAAATGGGGTTAGTGATTCTTTTTATGCTACAAAAAGTAATAAAGAGTTAATAAACGATAATACAATGCTTATTTATGATAATTATAAAAATATAATTAATGATAATTTTAGTATTGCTGATATAAGCCAAACTTTAAGTAAAAAAATTGATAATATTACTAAAAACGTTTTGGCTAATAATGTAAATGATATAACTCTTAAAAAAGCTATTCTTAACTTGCCTAAATCTACAGTCTTTTTTCCAGCGGTTGTTTTGTCTATGGAAAATAAAGTCAAATATTCTCCTATTAGTAGTAATATTAATGTTAAACAAAATATACTTGATAATGGTTTATACCATATAACTAGTGAAAATAGTGCTCAAGCAATTTTAGACTCTGGTTACGTTAAATCTTCTGGATATTTTAGTTCTTTAGGAGAAAGAAAAGCTTATTTTTTTGGAGGGATTCCTACTTTAGAACAGGTATCTATCAATTTAATGTCAGTTGCAGAAACGCAGGTTGCTGTGAAATTTAATATTGATGAAGCTAATATTGAAAACTTTAGTTACAGATTTAAAGATGATGGCGCTGTTGTTTGTAAGGGAAATTATAATTTTGATAGGCAAAATGCGGAAATAGTTTATTTAGGGTTAAAAGTTGATGAACATCAAAATTTACGGTATGAAGAAATTTCTAAAAAAGAATATGAAATGTTAAAAAATGCTAAATCAAGAAAATTATTTCATGGTAAGCTAGATGATATTTCTAGTAGTTTAAAGTCATTATCAATCTCTTTTTCAAAACAAGCTGATTATTTTTTTGAAAATTTTTATTCATCAAGTAATGTGGATGCAGCTGGGGCTGTTACTAAAGATACTATAAATACATTTAATGAATCAACGCCAAACTCAAATAACTTTACACCTAATGAACTACTATTGTCGTTATCAGAAAGTGATATAGAAAATATAGGCAACAATAAAGTTTTTGAATTATTTAAATCATCATCATTAGATACTCAAAAAAAATTTTTGAATTCTAACGAAGACTTTTTTAAAAATAATTCTAATATGATTTTTAATCAAGATTTCTCCGTAAAATCTTTTGATATTATTTTAGAAAAATTGGGTGGTTTTGATTTTTTGAAAAATAACTTATTTGAAATTAAAAATCTATCTGATGATATTCAGAAAAATGTACTTAATAAATATAAAAATATTTTATATGAAGAAACACCAAAACAATTTTTTGAATTTGTTAAAAATTTAAGTAATGATAACTATAAAATGCAATTTATAGAAAATAGCCCATTTTATTCTGAAATGATTAGCAGTAGTGAATTTCCTACTTTATTATCATCTATTAGAGATAAAGATATTATTGGAAAATTAATAGAAAATCCTGATGCGTACAATACATTAATTAATAATTCTTTTGCACTTAAAAATTACTTAAGTCTTTTGAATGTTGATGAGCAAAGCTTGTATAAAAATGCTGTTAAAAACAAGATACTTGAATTATGTAAAAACAAATCCGATTCTATTTTTTTAGATACGAAAATTGCAGATTATTTAGAAGGATTTGATAAAAGTATTCGATATGAATTACTTCGTGACAATGGATTAAAAAATTCTTTGTCTTTAAAAACGAAAATTTATCTTAATGAAACTTTCAATGGGGTTTATTCGGATATTTTAGCTAGTGGATTGAATGGAAATTTTGATAAGGAAAGTTCTAAATTGCTGTTTGATAGTGCAATTTATGAATTAATGAGTGACGAAACTATAGTTGCTGCTGCCCTTGAGTTACCAAGTGAAAAATATTCTGATTTAGCTAAACTTGGAAATCAAAAGGCAATAGATGCTGTTATTGATAAATTGATTGCCAATGATTTTAAGAGTATCCAAATGGGTTATGAAGGTACTTTAATTGATTTGTATGAAGCTGCAGATCCTATTGGTAAACAGAAAATAAAAGACAATATACCAATTGATACACTATTTTCAACAATTGGATTATTCAATAGTGAACAATTGGTAGATATTGTGATAGATAAAATAAAATCTAAGGAATGTCGTGGTATATCTGGTGACCACTTAAGGGCAATGGCAAATTATAATGAAGAAGCTTATAAAAAGGTAATAAATTATCTTTCAAAAAAGCAAAAATTAGTCGCTTTTAATTATGAATATGTCATGCAACTTGGACTTGAACAAGAGTATATAGAAGCTTTTAGAGAATTTCCTCAATTAATAAATATAATGAATAATTACTCTAGTCATAATGAGACAATAGATTTTTTGAGTTTACTAAAAGAAAATGGTGATATAAATAAGTTTTATGATAATATTAATACTGAAACAGTTTTAGAATTAGCTAGAAAAGAAGCTTTTACAAAGCTTGATTTAGAAAAAATAAAAAATATGATTGAAGGCTTTAATTTTAATCGTACTTCTTATTCATCTTATCAGTATCATTATTTTTCAGAATTACTTAGTCATTATGAAACTACTCAACAACTTGAAATATTAGATTCATTGGAAAGTACTGATAAATATTATATGTTGTTTCGTGGACTTGTTAAAAATAAAGATACAAAATTTAAATTAATAGAAGAAATTATAAGTGATAATAAATTTAGAAAGTCTATCGATGCAGATAATTTAAAATATTTTGATGGCTTTTTTGATAGTTTAGAACCACAGTATATTGATTATATTTTAAATAATGCTGATAATGATTTTTTGGGATTTTTACTTTCATTTTCAAAACGAAAAGATTTAAATAGTAAGTTTAATGAAATGATAAAAAGTAATGATTTAATATTAAATAATTTTATGTATACTGATGCTGAACTTATTTACGAAAATTTATCTGCTGAAAACAAAAAATTATTAACCGATAAGATTGATAAGTTTATAAATGATATTGGAAATAACCAAATTAATAATTTGTTAAAAGAAGCTACTATACCTCAAAAATCTCTTTTTGCTGAAGCATATAAAAAAGGTTTGATTAATGATGAAAAGCTAAATGTATTATCTAAAATTAAAGAAAAAAATAGATTTGTTTTATCAACATTTAATTATTCTTTATTTGAAGAAGCTATTTATAAGTTTGGGGATAAATTCTTAACTAAGTTAAGTAAATATTATGATGTTGTAGAGCAGATTAATCAACTTAAGAGTAATAATGATAAATTTGATTTATTTGTTCAATCTGTTATTAATGATAATTCTTCTGCCAGTTCAATAGTAGCTGATCAAAAAATGTCTTTTATGTTAAATTATCTTCTAAAAAATGATGTGAATGCTGAATTGTTAAATATACATGATTTAACAGATTTGGAAAATGCAAGAAATATTATTTTAAAACAAGTCGATTTGTTTTCTGTTGTGAATGGTAATAATCAAGAAGTTAAGAGAGAGAGAAGTCTTGTTACTCCAGATAATTATAATTTAAGAAATTATAATATTAAATTAGCTGAAAAGTGTGATTCATTGTTGAAGCATGCTACTAATGTTACAGAGGTTCAAAATTTAATTTTTAATAAATATTTTTCTATGAGTTTAGAGGACGCAACTGAATTGTATAGAATGTATGGCAGTAATTTTTCATCAATTAAAGATTTAGATGCTAATGGAATTGCAACAACCTATTTGAGTAAAATCAATGATATTTTAAATATATCATCTCTTGAAAATGCTAAAAATGTTTATTCTAGTTTAGAATCAACAAGCAGTTATAATATGAATGATACATTAAATATAATAAACGCAATTAAACAAGTCTATACAAAAAGCCTAAAAGCAACTTTGTTTAATCCTACTAAAATAACCAATTATGTCGAGTATGAAGGGAAAAAAATTCCTGTTTATGAACCAGAAAGTGATTTTCAAATGCTAATTCAGAGTACCTATACTAACTATGGCGGAATGCCTATAATAAATGATAGTTATTTTGATTCATGGAATTTGTCTAGTAGAACTGCTAATCATGGTATATGCTGTTCTTTGATTTCTAATAATAATATGGGAATGGCTATGGTTAAGGGTAAAGGTGTTGTAATAGGCTTTAATAGTTTTTCAAATGAACAAATGAATATGATGGCACCTTATGATATTTTTACAATGAATGATGGATATGTAATAAAAAGTCAACGCCAGCTATTATATTTACCTGGAAAAGATGTTATGAATGAGACTAGACATACACACAATGAATTTAATTTAGAAAGAACAAATTTGACTGGTGAAGGTCGTCTTGCTAATATTCAACCAGATTATGTTGTTGTATTTGAAGAGATGAGTGCTGAACAGAAACAAAATGCATATAAAGCAAGTGTAGATTTTAATGTTCCATTAGTGTATATTAATAAGTCTAAACTAGCACAGTCAGAAAGTATTAAAATAGATAAATTGATAAAAGAGTATAAAAGTACTGGAAATGTTGAATTGATAAAATCAATATTAACATTACATGAAAATAATAGAAGTGGATATAGAAATGCAACGGATAGTGAACTAATAACTAAATATTTTTCAGCTGATAGAGTTACTAACTTATTAAATGAAGCCATTAAAAATTCAGACGACATTGACAATTTATTATTTATAAAGAACACTATTAAGGATGAAAATAGAAAGTTTGATGTTACCAATGAGAAGACTCAAAGAATTAATAAGATAGATATTGATATAGATTCTTTGTTAGAAAAGATAGATATTAAAATTAATGACCTTCAAATTGAAAAAGCTAGTTAGCTAATATAAATATTATTTTGAATTAATATTTTAAACAAAGAAAAATTAATCTAGGCATCTAGATTTTTTTTCTTTCATATGTTAGACTTAGGTATAGAATAGAAAAGATATGAAAGAATAAGAGGATTGTATATTATGAATGATAAAGATTTTTTAAATTTAGGTAGTGTTGTGTTATTAAAAAATGGTAAAAAGCCATTAATGGTAATTGGTTATGCTTATCCCACTTTGGATAATGATAATTTAGTTTATGATTATCTTGGAGCATTGTATCCAGAAGGTATTCTTGCTACTGATAATAATATTTTATTTAATCATGAAGATATTGATAAAGTGTTATTTAAGGGTTATGAAAGTGATTTAGGAAAAGAGTTTAAAAATAAATTAATGAATATATATCAAACGACAGAAATAAAGAAAGCAAAAAAAGAATATGAACAAGCAGTAGCCTCTTTAGAAACATTAGACGTTTAAAAGGTTGGTTTTTCTCATGAAGGTGATAACTGAAGTAAACACGGATAATATAAGAAAAGTTATTGACACTTTAGAAAATTATAGTAAGTACTATCTTAATAAAAAGGAAGTATTTGATATAAGTAATTATCAAACAGACAATTATGATGATATATCAGCTTTTAATGGATTATTAAAGAAGATAAAAAGTAATTATAATGATATTTCTAATAATATAAATAATATAGTTTCTTATATGCAAGAATATTGTAATGATATAGAAGGCTTAGAAAACAAAGTTAGTGAAAAAGGTGGTATTGTAAAAGAAAGCAATGCAAGTATAGTAGCAAGTAAGATAAGTATGTCTATAGATTCATCTAGTGTTAATGATACAGAATTATTTGAGATAAACACATATAACGAACAAAGTTCTAATACACAAGAAATGTCAAAATATATAAGTAAGTTTATAAAAGAAACAGATAGAAGAATAAGTGATAATGAGATAATAAATACAAGTGATGAAGAGGTAGGTAAAGCAACAAAGATATCAAAGATAGGAAATGTTTTAAAAAGTTTATTAAGTTTTATTGATAGCAAAGTAGAAACACCAGAGTTAGTAATAGATGATAAAGTGTATAATGAAACATATCAAGAATATACAAATCCATTAGAATCACAAAAAACATTAATGAAACAATATATAAGTGCAGTAGATGAAGAGTTAAAAGAATATGAAACAATAGAAAACGAATTTAGTCGAGCAAAGTATCATTTAAGAACAATAGATGATATAAGTATGTTGAGTAAAGAATCACAAAAGGTAATAAAAGAAAAGTTTGGAACATTAGAAGATTACAAGAAATATATAAGTGAATTAAAGGAATTAAAAACAAGTTGTGAAACAAACATAGAACAAATAGAACAAAATATAGATGTAGCAAAATATGAATGTTTAACTGTATTAAGTGATTATGATAAATATCAAAATAAAGATAAAGTAGATAGTAGTAAAATAACAATAGAAAATGTCGAAGGAGTCAATTATTTTACAAGTTATGAAGAATATTGTAAAAGATATGGACAAGTAAGTGAATTAGAATATGCAAGGGGATTAGAAGAGAGAATATCAAAATTAAGTAATGAAGCATATTCGGTTGATGATCATACAAAACAATTGTTAAATTTAATACATGTAGCAAGGACAGATGAAACATATAGTAAGATATATAATTATTTAAATGATAAATATGGTGTATATGAAGCTAATGAATATTTAAAAGTAATAGAGAATACAGTAAATCAAGCAATAGGTAAAGAGAAAGCACAGGCATATTTAAATACTCTTTCAAAGGAAGAAAATATAAAAGAAGCAATTACCAATCATTTAAAAGTAACAGGAAAAGGGATAGATAGTGGAATACAATCAAGTGCAAGTGGAATAGAACATGCAATAAGTGCAGCTGGAGCATTTATAACAGGAGAAAGTCCAAGTAGAGCAAATACAATAGAAGAATACGAAAATATGTATTTAAGTCAAGCCTTAGCAAGTGGAGATTATACAGGAGCATATTTAAAAGATAATTATGCAATAAGTCAAGGAATAGGAAATATGGCTCCATCGATAGCATTAAGTATGGCAGGAGGAGGAGCAATAGGTTCGGCCTTATTAGGAATATCAGCTGGAGGCAATAGTTATCATGAAATGTTAACAGAAGGATATACAAATAGTCAAGCCTTAACATATGGGGTAATATCAGGAGCAACAGAAAGTATAACCGAGAAATTTTTAGGTGGAATAAGTTTTTTTAATGATGTACCAGTTGATAGTTTCAAAAGTTATATACATTCAATGGCAAAAGAAGGCTTAGAAGAAGGCGGGCAAGAGATATTTGGAGAAGAAGTAAAATCATTAATAACTGGAGAGAAAATAGATGGAAATGAATTAAAAGGAAATGTAATACAAAGTGCATTATACGGAGGTATTACTGCTGGTATATTAAATACTCCTTCTATGATTGCTAATACTAAATTTTCTAGACAACAAGATATTTCTAATGATGTTACGATAACCATGAATTTATCTGATATAAATGATAATATTAGTAACAATCAACTTGATTCTTTAGATATAACTGAAACTATGAATTTACAGAAATTAAATAATAATCAAACTATAGAAAACTTATCTGAAAATGTTTCAGATTTAAATTCTTTTGGTGAACCAACTAATTATATTTCATTTAGTATATTGCTTGATGAAGCAAAAAGGCAAATGTCTTCATATTATGGAGATGCAGGCAAAATTATTCATGACATGTTTGTTCATGGATACTCCGTTCAACAAGTTCTTGGAAAATTATCTGGAGCTTCAAAAGCCTCTTTTCAGAATTTTTTGAATAATACTATTCAGGGAAGATTTTTATCACGGCTTACAACTGACGAGATTTCTGCTTTAAGGATTTATAGTAGTAGTGCGTATAGCATTATAAATGGTCAAATAAGGGCCAAAAATGTTCATGGTAATATAAATGGTTTTGATGCAAAAAAACTTGTTAAAAATATTGATTCTGCTATTATGAAATATGGCGGATTGGAGCAGGCAACTGAATTATATAGGGGAGTGAATTTATCTGCTTTTACAGCTCAAAGCTCAGTTTATGCCGCTTTGTTTGATGGTATTGCTGAAAATGATTTGCCAAGAATTTCAACTACTTTGGAAACTCTTATCGGTAAACCTTTTAAGGATTTAAGTTATGTAAGTACCTCTCCTGCATATAGTACTTCCTTTGCTAAAAGAATGGATTGTCCAATAGTTTTAGATATAATTGCTAAAAAGGGTACTCCAGGTGCTTATATAAATCAAATTTCTGATTTCTATAACTTGGAAAATGAATTTTTATTAGCAAGGAATACTGAATTAACAATAGTAGATGTGTCATCACCTGTAAAAGATATTAATGGTCTTGAAAAAATAATAGTTAAATGTGTGGTAAAATAAATATAGATAGGAGATATGTATGATTGATAATGAAAAAGAAAAAGCTCTTGATGTTAAATTTACATTCGATACTGAAGGCAAGAGTGATATTGAGATAAAAAAAGAAATAGAAGAACTTTTGAGGAAAAGGGACATGCTATTAGCCTCTAGAGGTCTTTCAATTCCATCTGATTCTAATAATAATAATAATAAAAATAATATTACTAATGATAGTCCCAGGCAAATTAAGTGATGGTGATAAAAATGAATGAAAAGATGAAAGCTGGAATACTAGGGTTTGCTGTTGGTGATGCACTTGGTGTTCCTGTGGAATTTTTAAGTAGAAAAATATTACAAAAAAATCCTGTTAAAGGAATGTTTGGTTTTGGAAGTCATGACGTTCCAGAAGGAACTTGGAGTGATGACACATCACTTATGATTGCAACAATGGATTCTATTGTTATAAAAGGAAGAATTGATTTTAATGATATAATGTATAGATTTACCGAATGGGTAGATTACGCAAAATATACTGCTACTGGTGAATTATTTGATATTGGAATATCTACTAGAAACGCAATTTTGAATTTTAAAAACGGAATTAATGCTGTTGATTGTGGTATGAAGAGAATAACCGAAAATGGTAATGGCTCATTAATGAGAATTTTACCTTTTGTATATTATTTGAAATATTCTAATTATTCAGAAAGCGAAAACATTTCAATAATTAATCAAGCTTCTGCGTTAACTCATGCACATGAAATAAGTAAACTTGGTTGTAAGATATTTTCAGATTATGTTTCTTCGTTACTTGACAATGTTGATAAAATTGAGGCTTTAGATTTACTTAAAAATAATGACTATGTTAAATATTATTCAGCTGATAGTATTAAGGCATATCAAAGAATTTTAAATGGTGATATAAAATTTTTGGATATTTCAGAAGTTAAATCTTCTGGGTATGTTGTCGATTCATTGGAGGCAAGTTTATGGTGTACTATACAAAATGACTCTTATGAGTCTGCTGTTATTTCTGCTATTAATTTAGGTGATGATACTGATACAATTGGAGCAATTACTGGTTCAATTAATGGCATTATATATGGAAGAGAAAACATTCCCAAAAAATGGTTAAATAAATTAAAACAAAATGACTATTTAGATGAACTTAGTGAAAATTTTGTGGATTCTATAAATTTTGGGAATTATAATAATCGTACGAGATAAAATACTTTTTTAATAAATATAATTTTAATATTTATAAGGGGAGTGACAATATGAAGGATAAAATTTTAGTTACAATTATAGTGCCAATAATAGATGAAGAGTATGATATGTATATTCCTATTAGGAAAAAAGTTGGTACTGTTAAAAGTTTAATTATTAAGATGGTGGAAGAACTAAGTAATCATGCCTTTGTTGATGATGGCTGTAAGAGATTATATGATAGAGTTAGTGGTAACGTTATTGATGAAGCACAGTTTGTAAGATATAGTTCTATAAAAAATGGTTCTAAATTAATTTTGTATTAGGGAGGTGAGTATATGGAAATAGTAATTATTAAAGAAAATAAGTTAAATGTGTTTAAACTTCCAGAAAATGTTGTAGGTAATTATTGGATTACCAATTATGAAAATGGACGTAAGATAAACATGGTTAATATAGAAGCTTCAAGTGATGGGTGGAAACTAATAAGCAATGATGATGCTTTTATTGTTGATAACCAAGATATTATGATACCAAATGTTATACTACAAAATTATCATTTCTATTCTTTACAAAATAATTTTCGACATGAAAAATACTATTTATATTGTTCACCAGTTTATGATAATTCTTATAAGGAATTTGGTGTTAATAATGAAAGTGTTATTCATGTGGGTAATTCTTCTAAAAATGAAATTTGTTATAATTTAGGTGGTATAAGTGAGGTTGCTTTTACAATAAATAAGAAAGATAATTATTATTATTTAACTGTTAATGATGATAATTCATTAATTTTTGTTAATCAAAATAGAGTGGATAAACATCAAAGAATTTTATATGGTGATATTATTTTCTGGTATGGGTTAAAACTTATTTTAATGAAACAAGATGGTATTGATTATTTTCTTATTAATAATCCTGGAGGATTACTTGCCTTTAATGCTGCGTTTGTTAATGTTGTTCCACAAAAAATTTCTTATAATGAAGATTATGCTGAATTAAATGATGAAAGTTTAAATTTTTCTAAGGATTATTTTTATCGTACGCCATATTTTTATCAAAAACTTTCTCATTATATATTACAAATTGATGCGCCACCAACAAAAGTTAATGATGATGGCACTCCTGAAATTTTAACGATTGGACCAATGCTTACAATGTCTATGATGTCAGTGGTAATGCTTATGTCAACAATGAATTCCATTGGATCTGGAAAACGTACTTTTGATGATTCTTGGACAAGCATTGCAATGTGTGTCGTTATGCTAGCTAGTAGTTTACTATGGCCAATGCTTACAAGAGCCTATCAAAAATTTTCTAATAAAAATTTAGAAAGAAAACGTCAAAAATTGTATATGAAATATTTGACTAAAAAAGAAAAAGAAATTTTAAATGAATTAGAAAAACAGCGTCAAGGGTTAATTGAAAATAATTTTAGTATTAGTCAATGTCAAGATATAATTAAAGGTCATAATGTTAAACTTTGGCAAAAAAGAATAACTGATGATGATTTTTTGACTTTACCAATTGGTATTGGCAATTTACCAATGCAAATTGAAATAAAGTATCCCGAAGAACATTTTTCTTTAGATGAAGATAATTTGTTAGATGAGGTGCATAAGTTAGGACAAAAGGAAAGAATTCTTAAAGATGTTCCAATTACATATTCTTTTTATGATAATGTGGCAACTGGTATAGTTGGCAATTATAAAATTAACAAAGATTTTATAGATAGACTTATTTTACAAATTGTTACAAGATATAGTTATGATGAGGTTAAAATTGTTTTATTAACATCTATGGAAAATGAGGCGGCTTGGGATTATGTTAAAGTTTTACCACATTGTTGGTCTAACGATAAAACTTTTCGTTATTTTGCTTCTAGTAATGATGAATATAGAGAAATTGCTTATAATTTAGAAAAAGTTTTTCAATCTAGAGTAGAAAATGATAATGATGCTAGGAATATTCCACATTATATAATTATTACTGATGCAATAAAATCAGTTGATAACTATGACCTAATCAAAAATGTTTTGAGTAATGGAGAAAATATTGGTTTTAGTATGGTCATGCTTGTGGATAGAGTTTCTGCTTGTCCAAATGAATGCAAAAATTTTATTAATTTGAATAAAAGTGGTTGTTATATTTTTAATAGTGTTATTAACTTGAGTAATCAACAGTTTGTTATTGATGAATCTTCAGTTGAAGAACTATATAATTGCGCAGTTGAACTGGCAAATATTGAGATTGAACTAAAGAATGATGCTCAAACTAGTTTGCCAGACGTTTATCATTATTTAGAAATGTATCAAGTAGGTAAGGTTGAACATTTGAATTCTTTTGATAGATGGAAGAAGAGTAACCCTGTTCTTTCCTTACAAGCACCAGTTGGTATTGGAAAAAGTGGTGAAATAATTAGTCTTGATTTACATGAGCGTTATCATGGACCACATGGTTTGATTGCTGGAACTACTGGTTCTGGTAAATCAGAATTTATTATAACTTTTGTTTTATCTTTAGCAATTAATTATAGTCCTTATGATGTACAAATTATTTTGATAGATTATAAAGGTGGTAGTTTAGCCGGTGCTTTTAAAAATGATAAATATGTTCTTCCACATTTAGCGGGAACAATCACTAATTTAGATGGAAATGAACTTAATAGATCACTTGCTTCAATTGAAAGTGAGGTAAAGAGAAGACAAAAAGAATTTAATGATGCAAAAGTTGTTACGAATGAAAGTACAATGGACATTTATAAATATCAAAAACTTTGGAAAGAAGGAAGGTTAGTTGGTAAGGAGCCAATTTCACATTTGTTTATTATTAGCGATGAATTTGCAGAATTAAAGGAGCAACAACCTGACTTTATGGATAAACTTATAAGTGTGGCACGTGTAGGTCGTAGTTTAGGAATTCATTTAATTTTGGCTACCCAAAAACCTGGTGGAGTTGTTGATCAACAAATATGGTCCAATACTAGATTTAGAGTTTGCTTGAAAGTTCAAGATACTGGAGATTCACAGGAGGTATTGAAGAAACCTGATGCTGCATTTTTGAAAAAAACAGGTAGATTCTACTTGCAAGTTGGTTATGATGAAATATTTACGTTAGGACAATCTGCTTGGGCTGGAGGACAGTATTATCCAAGTGTGACTTTTAAAAAACAAACTGATAATTCAGTTAATGCAATTAATAATATTGGTTTTGTTACAATGTCCAAAGATAATACTAAAAGTTATAAAATTGAATCTCAAGGAGAAGAACTAACTAATATTGTAAAATATTTAAGTGATTTAGCCATATCTGAAAATATAAAAATACATAAATTGTGGCTAGATAAGATACCAGATAAAATATATGTTGATGCTTTAAAGAGTAAATATAATTATCTTAAGAAGGATTTTGATATTAATTTAGTTATTGGCGAGTATGATGATCCAAATACACAAAATCAATATTTGTTAACAATACCACTTACAAAGTATGGTAATGCTATTCTTTATGGTACAACTGGCTCTGGCAAAGATACTTTTATAAGCACGATGATCTACTCTGGTATAACGAGTTATTCGCCTTTAGAAATTAATTATTATATTTTAGATTTTGGTTCTGAGACATTGGGTGTTTTTAAAAATGTTCCTCATGTTGGTGATGTGGCATATTTAAATGATACTGATAAAATTATAAATCTCTTTAAAATGGTTAATGAGTTGTTAGTTGAACGTAAAAAGTTATTTTCTTCTTTTGGAGGTACATATGAAGGCTATAATCAAAATTCCGGAGAAAATGTTCCGGCAGTTGTTGTAATTATTAATAACTATGAATCATTTCTGGAAAATTTTGAAGATTTAAATGAACAACTTGCTTCTATTTTAAGAGAAAGTTATCGTTATGGAATATATTTTGTGATTAGTGCTAGTAGTGAAACAAGTGTTAGAGTTAAAATTAAACAAAACATTTCACTTACATATGCTTTACAACAAAATAATGATTCTGATTATGCTAATATTTTTGGTAATATAAGAGGGAAAACACCGGCTAAGATTAAAGGCCGTGGCTTATTTAAAAAAGAAAATGTGTATGAATTTCAAACCGCATATTCAACAGACAAAAATAATTTTTCGGAATTTATTAAAAATCTTGGTAATGAATTAAGTGAAACTTATATAGATAAGGCTTTACCTATACCATCTTTGCCTGATAGTGTTTCTTTTGATGATGTAATTAAAAATATATCTCGTGATACTAGTATGGCTATTGGTTTAAATAAAAATACTTTAGAAACTGAAAAATATAATTTTGGAAAATCTAGTATTTCACTTATTAGTAGTTATGAAATAGAGAAAATTACTGGTTTCTTACAGGCGTTAATTAAGGAAATTTTATATGTAAATGTTTATGATGTTTTAATATTAAACGGTAATGATATAAAGTTTGATATAGTAGATATTGAGAAAAAAATTTACAATAATAATTATGATTCAATTATAAATAAAGTAGCTGATTATGTTGATAAGGTTTACGATATTTATCAAGGTAATGGATTCAATGATGCTAGTTTACTTGAACATAAAAAACTTTGTGTATTTATTTGTGGAATAAATGATTTTATGAATAAATTGTCTGATGAGTTAAAAAAGAAATTTAGTGGTACTTTACAAAAAAATAATCAAATGAATTTAGTATCTTTTGTTATTGTTGACAATCCTGATGTAATAAAAACATTTGCCTATGATGAATGGTTTAAAGTTGGTGCAGATACGTCAAAAGGCATTTTTGTCGGCAGTGGTATAGATGAACAAAATTTGTTTAAAGTAGCTAAAATAACTAGAGAAGATCGTGAAGAAATACCGATTGACTTTGGGTTTATAATTAATAATTCCAAACTTGTTAAAATAAAATTATTATCTTCTTTTGAACAACATTGATTTATAATTGGCAGATATTTATCTGCCTTTTACATTGGTTTTACGTTATTTTATGATTGTTTATTGAGTTTCTATTAGATAAATGTTATTCTTTTTTTAGAGTACGACATGTATGTGTTTAGAGGAGGGATAACATGGCAGTATTTCAATATGATCCAGAATTGGCTAAAAAATGGTCAAATGAGGTCGTAGATTATTTAAATGGTGAAGGAGATAGTGTATTTGTTTGTTCAAAAAAATTTAATGAACAAATGGAAAAATTAGTTCAACCTGATGTTTGGACTGGGTCAGCTGCTTCTAAAAATTATCAAGATTTTATGACAACTCATAATGCTCTTATTAAATTTACTAATACTTTTGGAGATACGTTCCAAGAAGCTATGAATAAAGTAAATAAAAGTGTAGCAGATTTAGAGATTGCTAACTTAGGTCAGGATACTAATGTTAGTTCAACATTTGGTACATTATCTTATAACCAACTTTCAGCATTATCTGAAGAAAATATTAATAAAAGTTATGTAAGATATAATTATGCAACTATTATTAGTATTGGGTCTGTTTTAAAAAATATTAGAGTTTCTCTTGAAAATGTTAATGAAGGTTTAAAAAGAAAAATTTCAGAATTAAATAGTGGTTCTAATATTTGGGATGGTGATGCTTCAGAAAACGCTAAAGATTCACTTTTAGATGTTTTAAATAGCAATATGCCAGAGATTTTTGATTCATTAGATACATGTATAAAAAATATTGAAACAGCTGGTGAAAATGCACAAGCTGCTGATTCAATATAATATAGTCACTTAGGTGACTTTTATAGGTAAGTTTTAAGTTATTAAAATTTACCTATAAAAGGGGTACTGTGTATGATAGTTAAAGTCAATAAAAGTGTATTTGAAAGTAATGTAAAAAAAATAAATGATAGTATAACCGATTTTAAAGACTTTATAGATGATATGAATAAACTTGTAGATGACATTAGTTCGATTTGGAATGGTGAAGAATATAATAATTTTTCTTCCAAAATGAATGATTTTGCTAAGGAACTTAATAATTATGTTGAACAGTTAGAAACTTATCAGTCTTTTTTGGCTGGTTATATAGAGGCTCATAAAGCAATAGATTTAACATTTGAAAATAAAAATATTGAACTAAAGTAGGTGATTAAATGATTTCTTGTGATTATAAAGAACTTTTAGATAAATCAACTCAATTAAATAAAATTTTTTCAAAAATAACAAAAACTTTAATGGAAATTGAAGATGATGGAGATTTACTAATGCAGCTTTCTAATTGGGATTCTGTTACTAGAGATTATTTTAATCAAAAATTTAATATGGTGAAAAAGAATGATGAAATTATAGGGAACTTGATTTTAAATATTAATTCTTATTTGGAAACAGTTATTGAAAATTATTCTTCATTGGAACAAGGCTTAAATAATGCCTTTAAGTTTTAGGTGATAAAATGAGTATATATTCTAAAATTTCTATTAAGTCTTTAAGTAATGCTGTTAGCGATGCTTTAAGCGAACTTGATAGCTATGATTTAAAATCTTTGAAGCAGTCATTATTACCGCCAACAATGGAATCTTCTGCTAAAACGAACGTTTTTTCTTCATTTGATAATGTTATGAGTTCTACATCTTTAAATGGATCTGTGGCAGTTTTAAGAGATAATTTAAAATTAGTTTCTTCTATTTCAAAACAAATTAGTGATATTCAAGATTTAGAAAAAGATATTAATGATTTGGAAAAGAAAAAATGGAAGATAAAAAAATACACTACAACGGATAGTAATGGAGTGTCCCATACGCATCGTGAAAGAGTAATTAATCAATCAGTTCAAGATAAAATTGATAAGAAAAAGAAAGAAATTGGCAAAAAAGAAGCTAGTATTAGTAAAAGTTTAAGCTAATAAATAAAGTTTTGTCTACTTTTAAAAATTAAGTGTACAGCATTTAATTTTTTCTTTTTCTATGATAAAATTAGTTTATTAAAGATAGGAGATGCTTGCTATGTTTGGAAAAATATTATATTTAAGTGATAATATTGGGTATATTGAAAATAAGATGACTGATGATGTAAGTGCTGATTTACTTAACTTACATTTAATATTTGAAAATGGAGATCATAAAGTTCTTAGTGAAATCACTGAAGTTAAATCAGATGAAATAAGGGTTAAATTTTTAGGGGAATTTATTGATGGCCATTATTACAATGGTGTTTTAAAAAAAGCTAGTTTAAATAGTAATATAAGAACAATTAATGAAGAAGAAAGAACAGAGTTAATGGGTGTTCAATCTAAGAAAAACTTTGTAATGGGTAAAAGTGCAACATATAAAGATTCTTATATTTGTCCTTCGATTAATGAAATGCTTGCTAATCATTTATGTATATTTGGTAATACTGGTTCTGGTAAATCATGTGGTGTAGCAAGAGTAGTACAAAACTTATTAAGTAATAAATTTGCTGTTTCATATAATGCAAATATGCTTTTCTTTGATTCTTTTGGGGAATATAAAAATGCCTTTAAAAGCATTTCTAATATTAGTCCTTATTATCAATATAAATTTGTAACGTCAAGAATTAAAGATAATGATGATGAAATGATTAATATTCCGATGAATTTACTTAAAGTAGATGATATGGCTATTCTTTTACAAGCAGATAAGCATTCACAGTTAACAATATTAGAACGAGCTATGAAGCTTGCTAAAATGTTTTCTTTAGATACACCTGAATCTAATCGTTATAAAAATCATATTATTGCTAGTGCTTTAATAACTGTTTTATATAGTAGTGAAACAACTGATAAGAAAAAAGATGATATTTTTAGTATTATTCATACTTGTCATACAAAAGAATTTAATTTAGATACCAAGATACCTGGCGTTGGTTATACAAGAACTTTCTCAGAATGTTTCCAAATAGACTCTAGAGGAAAGTTTGGGGAAGAGGTTTTAATTACTGAATATATTCTTAAATATATAGATGAGACATTAGAAATTGATGAAAGTATGGGAGACGTTGCTTATTCTTTAATGGATTTTTCTCGGGCTTTAGAATTTACTTTAATAAGTGAAGGGTTTCAAAATAACCGTAATTTGATGGATGATGCTCAGTTATTAAAGGTAAGACTTTATTCAATTATTCATGGACCAGTTGGTAAGTTATTTTCTTCTGATAAAGCTGTTACGATGGGAGAGTTTGTTACTAAATTAGTTAGTAAAAATAATAAGAAAGCCCAGATAATTAATATAAACTTAGAAGGACTTGATGATAATATATCTAAGGCAATTGTAAAAATATATACAAGACTTATTTTTGATTTTTCTAAAGAGAACGCTAATAGGGCAACAATTCCTTTTCATTTGTTTTTAGAGGAAGCCCATCGTTATATTCAAAAAGATATAGATGTTTATTTACTTGGTTATAATATATTTGAACGTATTGCTAAAGAAGGAAGAAAGTATGGGGTTATTTTAGGAATAATTAGTCAAAGACCAATGGAAATAAGTGATACAGTTGTTTCACAATGTTCTAATTTCTTGATTTTTAAAATGACACACCCTAAGGATATAAAATATATCGAGGAGATGCTTCCTAATATTAGTCAAGATGTTATTGAAAAAATGAAAATTTTACAACCTGGTACTTGTGTTTCTTTTGGTAGTGCTTTTAAAATTCCAATGATTATTAAAATGGAAATGCCTAATCCAAGGCCATATTCATCTAGTTGTGATGTTTCAAGTTATTGGGAAAGTAATACTAATTTAAATGAAGAGATATCTAGTGATATTATGGGTGGGGCTAGTGCTACAATAGAGCAGGCACCTATAACTAATAGTAATTCTAATGAAGAGAGAAATAGAACTTCTTTCTTTCAAGGAAATATTGATTCTTTGGAGACTTTATAGTTATGTTTACTGATACACATTGTCATTTATATGATGAGTATTATGAGTCTCTTGGTGAGATAATTAATGATTCTATAAATAAGGGAGTACATTCTTTTATTAATGCTGGTTGTGATGGTTTATCTAATAAAGAGGTTATAGAAAAAGTAAGTAAGTATAAATTTATGTATGGGGTAATAGGTATACACCCAGAATATGTGCTTACTTATACTTTAGAAGATATTTTAGACATTGAAAGACATTTAAAAGATGAGAAAATAGTGGGCATTGGTGAGATTGGACTTGATTATCACTATGATACTTTAAATAAAGATGCTCAAAAAGAATTGTTTATTAAGCAATTAGAACTGGCTAAAAAATATAATTTACCGGTTGTAATTCATTCAAGAGAAGCCACTGAAGACACGATTAATATTTTAAAGAGATATCCGACTGTTAAAGGAGTTATTCATTCTTTTTCAGGGAGTATTGAAATAGCTAGAATTTATAAAAAAATGGGTTACAAATTAGGTATTAATGGAGTTGTAACTTTTAAAAATAGTCATTTAAAAGAGATTTTAGAAGAGATGTTAGATATTATTGTTTTAGAAACTGATGCACCATATTTAACGCCGCATCCTTATAGGGGTACTAAGAATAGTCCTAGTTATATTCCTTTAATTGCTAGTTTTATTAGTGATTATGTTGGGCTAGATATTAATACTTTATCTTCCTTAACAGAGAAAAATGTTAGAGATGTTTATAAGAAAATTAAGTGAGGAAGATTTATGGAGAAAGAAGAATATATTAATCTAGTTAATGATAAGATTAGTAATTTTAAAACAAAAGAGATTATGATAAAACAAATTGATAATTTTTTTGACGTAAAAAACATCTTATTAAAACATCATACTTATAATGTTGGGGACCTAGTGTATTTAAAAAAAGGGACACTTTTACATGGCACTTATAAAAATATTGATGGATTAAGAGAAATTTGTCAAAATGGATTGATTGCTAGTTTGTTTATTAATGATAAGATTTCTAAATATCCATCATGTGTCGGAGTATGGAATTTACAGAAAGATTATTATTTGAAAGATTATGTTAATTTTTATAGTGGGGGCACGATTGAATATAAAAAAATGAATGGTGAAAAAATAAAAACTTCTGTAATTCCATATAATGAAATGAAAAACATTATGAGTACGATAGATACAAATCTTTGTTTTCGGTGGCGTATGGAGCAAACTAAAGAGGCAAGGTTTTTACCAAGTTTAGTTCAAAGTAAAGTTCAAATTGGAATTATCTTTAATAGCAATAATGATGCAATAAAAAGATTACTTAAGGGTGATATTTTATCAAATAATATAAGTGATGAAGAGGTTAAAGAATTTGTTAATCCAGATTATTATGAAAAATTTATTAAAGATAGAAGAAATAAAGATGATTTTTTTACAGACCGAGAAAGTGCAATTCTTTTTGGTGTGCCATCTAACTTGATTGAAGGAATATTAGTTGGGAGAGAGTATGAAAGTAATATTGACATTTTAAAGAAAATAAAAAAGTTATTGCCTAACTGTTATATTTGTAATTTAGATGGCGTTGTTATTATGATTTAAGAGGTGGCAAACCCTCTTTTTTTAGTCTAATTTATCAAATAAATCTTTCACATCTATTTCTAAGCCTTTGGCTGTTTTGCCAACGGTGTCTAATGAAAACTGTTTAGTGCAACCGCTTTTGGTTTCAATTTTCTTCAAGTAATCAATACTTATGTTACTTTTCATTGCTAGTTTTACCTGTGTCCACCCTTTTAGTTTGCGTTGTTTTTTTATGTTTTGAAATACTAAATAATATAAATTATCATTATCCATAGTTCTAACCTTCTTACAATATTGTTGATATTATAATTTTCCCATTAATTTATCGTTTGAAATTTATGACATAGTACCCTTTTTTGAGAATTTATGTTATAATTTTGGCAGATAGTAGGGTGGTGGATGTGAAGTGTTTAAATCAATCTTGTGATGCTACGGAAATTGAAAATGATGATAATTTTTGCTATAAATGTGGACATTGGACTGCAAGAGGCTTTTCGTTTATACAAAAAGAAGAAAATGTTTTAGAAATATTAAAAGGTGAAGCAATTAAAAGAGAGAATAATTTTTCGTTAATGCTTTGTGTTTTTATAGTGTCTCTTTTTTCTTTTGTAATATTTAGTTCTTTTAGAGGTGCTGATTTGTATAAACCATTATTTTATTTAAAAAGAAGAGTAATTAGTTATGTTTATGGATATAATACCTCAATTATAAAGACAGATAATGTTTATCAAAAGGTTCAGGTAGATAATTATGAGGAAGCCATTTCATTAATAACAAAGGATTTAAATAGTCAAAACTTTAAATGCAGTCATCGTGCAGATACCTTTCAATATGAAAGTGAGATACAAAATATTGGGTCGATACCTGTTGTAAGTTTTTGCGACGCAACAGACATGGTAGCTGAAGATATACTTAGCGTTGTTAAAAGAATATATATGCTATTTCCAAATATATCTGGGGCTTTAACAAATATCTCTATTACTAATGCTGAGACTAATAGAGAGTATATTGCACGTTTTCAACCTAGTTTTCAATTTGCAAATGCTAATATGGATACAAGCAAGTATAACAAGGTAAACAAGACCCAAATTTTATTAAATAGTTATTATTTTTTAAATGCTGATATTATGCAAAATCCTGTTTCTGATTTTGTGGGGGATGGCTGGTATGTTAAAGATGCTAATTGGTCTAGCACGGTTGCACATGAGTTGGGTCATTATATTTCTTTTGTTGCGTTATTAAAGCAAAACGAACTTTTAAATATTACTTTTGTTAATAAAGATAATGAAAAAAAGATAGAAGATGTTTTAGAACGATTTAATAATGGTAGTTTTTCTTTAGAGATTCTTACTGAGGCTCTTACTAATTTTAATGAAAAATATGGTACGAACTTAGATTTTGATTCGTTTGCTTTAACAATTTCAAAATATGCTGATGCAAAAGATGAAAATGGTAATTTAATTGCTGATGAAACGATTGCGGAGGCTGTACATGATTATTATTTACATGGAGACTCTTTAGAGAGTAGTAGTTATGAAATTATTAATATTTTAAGAAAATATTTATATGGAGAATGAAATGAAAAAGTGTTTTAACTGTAATGGTACTAATAGAAATACCGATATATATTGTCGAAATTGTGGGTTAATATTAAAAAAAAATACACATTATGTTCTTATAAATTTGGGAACTATTGTGGCTGTTGCAGGTCTTATGTTTGTTATTGTTTTACTTATTTTATCTTATGTTATTGATTAGAATTTAAAGGAGAAAATAGTTATGGAAAATAAAAAAAACTTTTATAATGAAAGTATTAGTGAGTTGTACGAAAGATTAGATACTAATATACATGGTCTATCTTTAGAAGAGGCAAAAAAAAGATTAGAGAAGTATGGTGAGAATAAACTTGCCGATCAAAAAAGAAAATCAAATTTTTTATTGTTTTTGGAACAATTTAATGATTTTATGGTTATATTACTTATTTGTGCTTCTTTATTTTCAGCAGTTGTGTCATATATCCAACATGAATCTTATGCTGATTCTATAATTATAATTATAATTGTTATAATAAATGCTGTTCTTAGTTTTGTTCAAGAAAAGAAAGCAGATGCAGCGATTGATGAGTTAAACAAAATGTTTGTAACCAATAATTACGTTATTAGGAATGGCGAAAAAAAACTTGTTGACGTTAGAGAAATTGTAGTTGGAGATATTGTAGAATTGGAAGCTGGTGATTATGTTTCTGCGGATGCTAGGGTTATATCGTCAGAAAAATTAGAAATAAATGAATCAACATTAACTGGTGAATCTAAGTCAATTAAAAAAGATAGTAATGATATATTTGAAGAAAAAGAATTATATGAAAGAAAAAATATGGTCTATGCTGGTTGTAATGTGATTAATGGGCATGCGTTTGTTCTTGTATGTGCGACTGGGATGAATACGGAACTTGGTAAAATTGCGACTAGTTTAACTAACAAAAAGGCTGATATTACACCATTACAAAAGAAAGTAAATCAAATTAGTAGGGTATTGACGTACGTTGTTTTGGCAATAATATTTGTTATGATGGGGTTAGGACTTTTAATGAAAAATGATTTTTTTGATATTTTGATGCTTTCAATATCTCTTGCAGTTGCGGCTATACCTGAGGGTTTAAGTTCTATTATAACAATTATTTTATCACTTGGAATGAGTACAATGGCTAAAAGAAATGTAATTATAAGAAAGATGGCTTCGGTTGAAACACTTGGGTCAACTGATATAATATGTTCTGATAAAACAGGAACTATTACGCAAAATAAAATGCTTGTAAAATCTATATTTGTTAATGATATATTGTATACAGATAAAGATATTGTTCCTAGTGTTTTCTTATTAAAGTTGTGTGCGTCTCTTTGTCAAAACGTAGTTAAAAATGAAAATGGCTATATGGGTGATGAAACAGAGGTATCCATTTATAAGTATTTAGAAAGTACTAATTTCTCGGTTGATAATTGTAAAAGATTAAAGGAGTATCCTTTTGATTCTGATCGAAAAATGATGAGTACAATTAATCAATTTGGTGATAGTGTTTACTCATTTACTAAGGGCAGTTTAGATGCTGTTATTAACAATTGTAAGAGCTATGTAATTAATGATAAAGTTTATGAACTTGATGAAGAATATAAGAAAAAAATATTTGCGATTGAAAAAGATTTATCGCGGAAGTCATTAAGACTACTTGCTTTTGCTTATAAAAGACAAGATTTTGATAATCCTGAAACTGATATGATTTTTATTGGTATGATTGGTATGATGGATCCACCTAGAGAGAGCGTGCCTAATGCAATTGATGTTTGCTATCACGCCGGATTAAAGCCAGTGATGATTACAGGTGATAGTATTAATACGGCTATTGCTATTGCTAAATCTGTTAATATTATAGATAGCGATGAAAAAGCAATTGAAGGTAAATACATTGATAAGATGACTGATGATGAGCTATTAGATGCAGTAAAAAAATATCAAGTTTATGCAAGAATTACACCAAGTGCTAAATTAAGAATTGTAGAAGCATTACAATCACTTGGCTATGTTGTAGCAATGACTGGTGATGGAGTAAATGATGCTCCGGCTATACAAAAGGCTGATATAGGTATCGGTATGGGTATTACTGGTACAGAGGTTGTAAAAAAGGTGGCTGATTGTATATTAGTAGATGATAGTTTTTCAACGATAGTAGATGGCGTTGAAGAAGGCAGAAGAATAACAACAAATATAAAAAAGGTTATTTTGTATTTGTTGGCTGGAAATATTATAGAGGTAATTTTGGTTTTTGCTTCAATGCTTTTAAATATGGAAATGTTTACAACTTTACAGCTTTTGTGGATAAATCTTGTGACAGATTCAATACCAGCAATAATGCTTGCTTTTGAAAAAAGTGAAAAAGATATTATGGAAAATGTGCCTAATAGAGTAAATACAAGTTTTTTTACACCATTTTTAATAGCAAAAATAGTTATAAGTGCATTGGTTAAATCAATAATAATGTTAGTATTGTTTGTTTATTATGCAAAGACTTATGATAGTGGAGTGGCAGGATCTTTAATGTTTATTTTCTTAATTGGTAATGAGTTACTTTATTCATTATCTTGTAGAAATTTAAAATGTTCAGTTTTAAATAAAGATATATTTAGTAATAAGCGTTTATCTTTGGGACTCGCAGGATTATTAATTGTACAAGTTTTGGTGTTAACTACTGGTTTGTCTAAATTTTTTGTGGTGGATAATATAGGAATTATAAACATTGTTGTTGTCTTAGGTATATGTTTATTATTATTTGTGATTGGTGAGGTTGTTAAGCCACTTTATGCTAAATTATTTAAAGATTATACGGAGGTGAAAGATAATGCAAAGTAATAGTTCTGTTTCATTTATTATTTTTGGTGGGTTAACTATATTATGTATTTTTACTTTTGTAGTGGCTAGTAATTTAGTATCTAATAATAATGAAAGTAATTCTTATTATGTAAAAGTTGATGATAATGTGGACGCTAAAATAGAGTCAGTTAATATTGTAAATGGTAAGTTAGTTATTAAAGCCTCTGGTAATACTTCAAAATATTGTGTGAAATCTACTAAGACTATTCCAAACGATAATAATATATGTTGGAAAGATATGATAGGAGAAACTGCTTCTACTACGGTGTATGGTGGTAAGAAATATTATGTTTGGATTAAGGATGTTAATAATAATATTAGTAATGTTTATAGTGTTAAATAGGAGAATTTATGGATTTATATAATGTATGTGATTTGCCATTATCAAATGATTTAGAAATAAGAAAAATACAAGAAAAACAACTTAATGGTGAAGAATTAACTATGCAAGAAAAAATTAGAATGGCTTGTAAAAGTAAAGGTGGAAGAGATCATACCATAAGGAAAATTGGGGATTATGAATGTAAACCTAATCATTGTTATAGGTGCATATCTTTTGATACGCTAAAAATTTATCAACATAAAGGATTTATAATAGATGAAAGAAAAGATGAGTATGTTAATGGGGAAAATAATGCTGGGATAGATTGGTATTTAGGTGGAGCTTGTCCTAATAGATATGGTTATATAATAATTGAATGTCCTGCTTATAAAGATTATTATACTTTAACAAGTAACTCTGGTTATGGAATGAGTTTAGATATTAATGTTCGACATATTAAATCTTCTCCTTCAGAAAAGCCAATACCATTTTCTTTGATAACAAATATTTTTGATTATAAGAAAATAATGCAAGAACAGCGGTTGATATTAAATATGGCAAAAGAAAAAACAAATAATGAAAGTGAATATATTTTAGAAGAAATACAAAATAGTAATAGTAAAAACAGATAATATTTACTTATTTTTAGAAAGTGATAATTAAACTTTCTTTTTTAATGATCTATAAAAATGTTGTGTTCGACAATTTTTGACAAAATATTTTATCTATGTTATTATTTTCTTGTAAAAAGAGGTGTTCCTTAGATGCAAAAATTTACTAAAAATATTAAAAAACTTTTACAAGTATTTATAATGGTTTCCTTTATTTTTATTGCTAATGTTAGTACAACAAAAGAAGTTACTAAAGTTAGTAATGATGCTAGTAATAGAGTTATTGATTTATCAACAATGGCTTTAAAACTTGAAAGTGATATAAAAAATGATTTATATAGTGCTAAAGATACTTATACTGGTGATATAACTGGTTATGCTGCTGATTGTCCTCTTTGCTCGGGAAGACTTGCTTGCAATAGTTCTTATAATGTTAAAGATGGTACAACAACATATCCTGATTTAGCATATGGTAATGTAAGAATTGTGGCTTCATCTAGTAATTTACCATGTGGTTCAATAGTGCGTTTTCAAATGAATAGTTTATCTATGGAGCCAATTATAGCAATAGTGCTTGATCGTGGTGTCTTAGGTAATGATTTGGATATTTTAATGGCTAATGAAAGCGAAGCAACAAAGTATGTTGGACGTAAGACACTTGGTTATGATGTTTTAAGAGAAGGATGGACTCGTTAAGTAATGGATATAAAAGCAAAAAAAAGTTTAGGTCAAAATTTTTTGAAGGATGAAAATATATTAAAAAAAATAGCAAATAGTTTTTCGACAACTTGTGATGATGTCATAATAGAAATTGGCCCAGGACAAGGAGCACTTACTAAGCATTTAGTAGAGAAAAATGGCCATCTTATATGTTATGAAATTGATACACGAATGGAAAGTTTACTTTTGCATTTTGAATCAGAGGATACAAGCATAATATTTGATGACTTTTTAAAAAGAGATATAACACAGGATATTCCTTTAGAGCATGGTAGTATTTATGTTATTGCTAATATTCCTTATTATATTACAACGCCTATTATTGAACATGTTTTATCAAGTGGCTTAGATATAGCTGGTATGACTTTACTTGTTCAAAAAGAAGTAGCAGAAAGATTTTGCGCCACGCCTGGAACTAAAACATATGGTTATTTTACAGTTTACTTAAAACATTTTTTTGAATCTGAATCACTTTTTTCTGTAAGTCCTAGTTGTTTTACGCCAGCTCCTAAAGTTATGAGTGAAGTGGTGAAATTAGTAAAAAAAGAGAATAGAGAAAGTATTGACATTAACGAATTTCAAGTATTCTTAAAGGATTGTTTTCAAAATAAAAGAAAGACTTTACGAAATAATTTAAAGGGTTATGATTGGCATAAAATTGAAATTGTACTTAGGACCTTTGCTAATCCAAATACAGTAAGAGCAGAAGAACTTTCTTATGAAGAGTTTGTTACTATTTTTAAAAGTCTAGCATAAATTGCTAGTTTTTTCATACAATTTTATAGGTGAAAAGTATGGAATTTCATGAAGGAGATTTAGTTACTCGTAATAGTTATAAAAATGATGTTGTTTTTAAGATCCTTAGTATTCGGGGTGAAGTTGCATATTTAAAAGGGACGCAAGTAAGACTTTATGCTGATGCACCTTTAGAAGATCTAGCAATTTATGAAGATGACGATAGAACTGTAGAAGAAGATGAAATGCTTAGTGATAGATTTCTTGGGGACTATTTTTACTTACCTGGTAAGGTGCTCCATATTGATGCTGATGCTGATTATTTAGCAAGATGTATGCGTTTTTATCAAAATAATAAAGTAATGGCTGTTGGTAAAAAGATTACAGAAAAAGATGTTCCTAAACAAATTAAAGACTTATTAGTAGATTATCAACCGGATATTGTCATTATTACTGGGCATGATGCTTATTATTCAAAAAAAGGTGATACAAAAGATATTAAAAATTATCGTAATACGAAGTATTTTGTAGAAGCCGTTAAAGAGGCTAGACGTTATGAGAAGAGTCATGAAAAATTAGTAATTATTGCTGGAGCTTGTCAGAGTAATTATGAAGAGTTAATTAAAGCTGGAGCAAATTTTGCTAGTTCACCTAAAAGAGTAAATATTCATGCTTTAGATCCGGCTATAATCGCATGTGTGTTGGCAACAAGTGAACGTAATAAGGAGATTGATTTAGTTAGTTTACTTAAAAAAACTAAGTATGGTGCGAGTGGCATGGGAGGAATTATTAGTAATGGCATGATGTATGTAGGATTTCCAAGATAAGGAGGATTATGAATTTAGATATAGTAAGAGATAAAATTAAAAGTTATCTTGATAAGGACGTGGTTATTCATGTCTATGGCATGCGTAATAAAAATAATACCTATAGAGGAGTTTTATCAGGGGTATATCCTTATGTTTTCACAGTTAATATTGATGGCACTGAAAAAAGTTTTAATTATGCCGATGTTATAATTGGTGATGTGGTTGTAAAATTAATGTAAAATGCTTGAATTTCTTTATATTATGCTATAAAATGATATTAGAAGTTAATCATAACTTTAAGAAGAGGAGTGAAGATGATGAAAATTACATCTGTAAGCGTTCGTAAAATTACGAAAGAAAATTCACGATTGAGAGGAATTGCATCAGTTTTGATTGACGATGCTTTTGCTGTTCATGACATTCGTATTATTGAAGGAGACAATGGTTTATTTATTGCTATGCCAAGTAGAAAAACAGCTACTGGAGAATATAAAGACGTTTGCCATCCTATTAATCCAGATGTTCGTAGTGAATTTACAGACGCAATTTTAGAAGAATATAAAAACACTTCTGATTAAAAGTTCTAGTTAGACTAGAATTTTTTTTATTATTTAGCATATATTTTTATAGGTGAAGAATATGGAACAAACTAGTATTAATTTAGTTAGTAGTAGTCATGAGGTTAAAATAATTGATAGAAGAGAAATATACTTGACGGGTGTAAAAAAAATTACTAGTTTTGATGAACAAGAGTTTTTATTAGATACAACAATGGGGGTATTACTTTTAAAAGGTAATAATTTAGAATTGCTAAAATTAGATACCCATGATGGTAATGTTCGTATTAAAGGTAAAATAGTAAGCTATCAATATTTAGATAAAGGTGAATCAAAGAAAAAAGAAGAAAGTTTTATGGCTAAGTTGTTTAAGTAATGACAGTAGAGTTACAGATACTTTCTTTTTTGGCTTCCTTAGTTTTTGGCTTTTTCTTTTCAATTCTTTCTAAAATTCACTTTTTCTTTATTAAAAAGTTAAATATATTTTGGTGGTATATATATACTTTCTTGTTTATGAGTGTTATAAGTCTTTCTTATATTTATCTTCTTTATAATATTAATGGGGGAATATTACATTTTTATTTTTTAGTTTTAGTTATCATTGGTTTTATTTTAGAAAGAGTATTGTCAAATAACGTAAAGTTCAAAAGAATTAAACAAAGGCAAGTAGATAAGTTTTTTAACAAGTGATATAATTTATGTTGTTAGTAAAGAAGGGTGGACTAATGAAGAAGAAAGGCTCTAGAAAAGCAAAAAAAAGATTTTTGATTTTATCGATTGTATTTCTGGGAATAGTGTTTCTTTCTTTTGCGTCTATTTTTCATGATTGGGTACAAATAATAGATAATAAAAATGAAATAGCATCACTTACTAATTATTATAGTAAATTAATGGATGAAGAAGAAAGTTTAACAAGTGAAGTTACAAAATTACATGATAAAGATTATATTGCACGTTATGCAAGAGAAAAGTATATGTATTCATTGCCAGGAGAATATATTATAAAAGTACCAGATGAAAAGTAATTTATACTTTCTTTTTTTTTGCTTTTATTTTAAAATTAAAGCAGTGATATTATGGAGAAGTTTTTTTTAGTAAGACATTTTAATGTACTCGTTAATAATAAAGTGATGATTCATGACTTATCTTTTTCTATTACTAAATCAATGTGTGTTTTAGGAGAAAGCGGGACTGGTAAGAGTAAGTTATTAAAAGAGTTACAAAAAGTAAGAGATTATAAGGGAGTTGTTTCTTTTTATTTAGGACAGACTAGTAGTGTAAAGAGTAACTTACCTTTAGAAGAGAGGGACTCATATACAAAAGAATTTTTAGAATTGTTTTTAAGTAATAAAAAGAATTTAGGTTATAAATATGCTTTACTTAGTAAAGTACTCACTCATCCAGATTATTTCTTTTGTGAAGATTTGCATAATATTCTTACTAATTATGAAAGACAAATTTTTTTTCAATATTTAAAACATTTTAATATTCTTATTTTTTATGTAACAAATGAGGTTAATGATACAGTTTATTTTGATTATTTAATAGTGCTTAAAAATAACAGAGTAGCAATGGAAGGTAATACATTAGATATTTTAAAGGAAGAAAAATTAATGAAATTGTTAGGTTATTCATTACCTTTTTATGTTAATATTTCTATTCAACTGGGATATTATGGGGTTATAAGAGATGTTTGTTTAACAAAAGAAGAGCTTGGTGATAAATTATGGAAGAAAAGTTAAAAGATTATGTTTTAAATGATGCTTTTTCAGTAATAGTTAATTATCCTTATAAATTTAAAAATACTTGTAATAATAAAGAGTTTGGTTATGTTTTAAATAAGAGTGTTAATGATAATATTACAGTTATGGGGTATCTTAAATTAAGGTGTAATGTGAGTGATGAAAAGCTAGAGAAAGTACTTATAATGGTGGAATTAAAAGCAAGCTTAAAAACTGTTTTAATAAGAGATTTGACAAGACTTGAATATATGAAATTACAACTGGCTGTATTGTTTATTAATGTGCCACGTGTAATTGTGCTTGATCATTTTTTTGATGATATGATATATAAGGAAAAAGAATATTTTAAAAGATTGTTTCGACATTTGATGACGAAGCCAGGTATTTCTTTTATTATTATTAGTAATGATATGAATTTTGTTTGTGAGACAGTTAAGAGTTTTTATCTTTTTAATAATAATGGAAAGAGTAAGTTGATAAGTGATTTTTATGATGAGGAAATTTATGAGTATGTGGATGAGCCTTATGCAGTTTCACTCGTTAAGTATTTAGAAGAGTTAGGTTTTCATATTGATCATGATTATACGTTTAATGAAACTTTAAAGGCGATATATAGAGGTGTACAATGAGATATTTAGCAAGTATTAGTTATGATGGGAGTCATTTTTATGGTTTTCAAAGATTAAATAATGGATTAGGTGTTCAAAATGAACTGGAAAGGGTACTATCTATAATTGCTAAGGAAAGCGTATGTGTACATGGATCAGGAAGAACTGATCGTGGGGTACATGCTTATATGCAATGTATTCATTTTGATTTAGATATCGATATTTCTTTGGATAAATTAAAGTATGTTATGAATAGGCTATTAAATTCGTATGTAGTAGTTAATAATTTGCAAGTTGTCCAGAATGATTTTCATGCTAGACATGATGTATATGAAAAAACTTATCTATATAAGGTTTATGTAGGTGAGAAAAATCCTTTTTTAAGTGATTATGCTTATATAACACGTGATAAGTTTGATTTAGAAAAAATGCAAGAAGCGGCTAAATGTTTTTTGGGACTTCATAATTTTAAAAATTTTGTGAGTGGTGAAAGGGAAAGTTATGAGACAGTTATTAACTCTTTTTCAGTTATTAAAAGTGGTGATTATTATTACTTTAGAGTAACTGGTAAAAGTTTTTATAGATATATGGTAAGGAGTCTTGTTGGTGCTTTGTTGGATGTGGGTTTAGGAAAAAAAGATATTGATTTAATAAAGAAAGCTTTAGAAAATCCTTATGAATTAGAGACATTTTTTGTGGCACCAAGTGAGGGACTTTATTTGGAAAATATTAAATATTAATGGGTATATGCAATTTTTTTATGAAATTAGTCATTTTAAGTTATATTTTGTTTGACTTTTTTTAAAATCTCACCTATAATTTTAATCGGTACATTTTATTTATCTTGTTATGGGCATTACCCTGGGAAAGTAATGTTTGTAAAGGAAGAATGAAAGGAAAAGAAGAAAATGAGTACATTTTTGCAAAAAAAAGAAAACGTTGAACGTAAATGGTATGTAATTGACGCTACTGGTATTAGTTTAGGACGTGTTGCTACTAAGGCTGCTACAGTTTTAAGAGGAAAACACAAACCTACTTATACACCAAGTGTTGACTGTGGGGATTATGTAATAATCATTAATGCAGACAAAGTAAAATTAACTGGTAATAAGTTAGAAGACAAAATGTATTACAATCATTCAGGATTCCCTGGAGGACTTAGAGAACGTAATGCAAAAGAAATGATTAATAATTATCCTGAAGAAATGATGGAAAGAGCTGTTAAGGGAATGCTTCCTCATGGAAGATTAGGAAGACAAATGGGTAAAAAACTATTTGTTTACCGTGATGAAAATCATAAACATCAAGCTCAAAAACCAGAAGTATTAAAGGTAGATTAAGGAGGAAGTTATGGCAAAACAAAGTTGGAAAGCTACTGGACGTAGAAAACGTGCTCAAGCACAAGTTACTTTAACAAGTGGTACAGGTAATATTATTATTAATGGTGTAGATGTTAATGAATATATGCCTGATAAGATTTTAGTTTTAGATTTAAAACAACCTCTAACTCTTACAAATAATGAAAATCGTTTCGATATTACAGTTAATGTTAAAGGTGGCGGATATGCTGGACAAGCTGGGGCTATTAGATTAGGTATTACAAGAGCATTATTATTATTTGACGCTAATACTGATCAAACTGCTGATACTGCTTATCGTAAAATCTTAAAACCTGCGGGAATGATTACAAGAGATCCTAGAGTTAAAGAACGTAAAAAATACGGTCTTAAAAAAGCTCGTAGAGCTCCACAATTCTCTAAACGTTAATATTTACTATTTACTAAATGCCATAGACTTAATGTTTATGGTTTTTCTTTTGGGGTAAATAAATGATAATAAAAAAGAAAAACTTAAATGTATCATAATTTGTATGTATAATTGTTCTTAAAATTAATGCAATATGTAAATACTATTATAAAAATTGGCAATGGCGCTTTATATTTTCCTGTGGGAAAACATATGCTTTTTTACTCCCTTATGTTTTCTTACAAGAAAACATAGTAGTACTTATTTTAAAATTTGTTAATAAAGGATATGCTATTTAAAAATTCTTATTTTAAGTTTAATCAATTATTATATAATTTGGTAAGTTATAGTTATTGATAAATTTGTAGATAATTAACTAAATATATAATAAAATATATGGGAGAGGTGTTTCTTTATGGAATTTATAATTAGAAAAGCAAAAGAAGAGAATGCTAAGGATATAGCGTATGTTAATGCATATACGTGGCTTACAACTTATAAAGGGTTAATGCCTGATGAATTATTAGAAGAACGTGTTAAAACAATCGATGACCGAGTTCCTAAAATTATTAATGCTATTAAAACAAAAGATAATTTTTATGTAGCACTTGATGGTAATAAAGTTGTTGGGATAATGTCTTATGGTAAGTCAAGAAATCAAGACTATATAGATTCTGGTGAAATAAAGTCTATTTATATTCTTAAAGATTATCAAGGACTAGGTTTAGGGAAAAGTCTTTTTATGACTGGTATTAAAGAACTTTTAAATATGGGGTTTAATTCTATGATACTTAATGTTTTAGAGGGAAATGATGCTTTTTTGTTTTATCAAAAATATGGTGGAAAAAAAGTATCAGAGAAAATAGATGATTTTGGCGGTACTATATTAAAGGAAAATGTTATGTATTTTGATAACTTAGAAGACATATATTCTAAATTTAATGATTAGTAGTAGTTGTAGCTACTATTTTTTTGCTTTTGCTAAGTTATATTTTAATAGAACATTGTTAATAGGTAATATTTAAGAATGTAGTATAATTTAATTTGCATTTAGCAAAAAAATAAGATAAAGAGAAAAAAGATGTATATCCAATATTGAAGTAAAAATACAGGATAATGCTGTTTGGTTAAATCAAGAACAGTTAGTTAAATTACATAATTCAAGCAAATTCAATATATCTGAGCATATTAAATATATATTTCTAGATGGAGAGTTAGAAGAATTTTCAACTGTTCGGAAATTCCGAACAACTGCAAGTGATGGTAAAAATTATAATGTGAATTATTATAATCTTGATGTGATTGCTGCCGTTGGAATTGGAGTTAGGTCTAATATAGGAACTAATTTTAGAAGATGGGCAAATGAAAGATTAACTGAATATATGATTAAAGGATTTACAATGAATGACGATTTACTTAAACGTGCTGGTGGCGGAGTATATTTTGATGAGTTACTACCCAGAGTTCGTGATATTAGATCGTCTGAAAAAGTTTTTTGGAGAAAGATACTTGATATTTATGCGACTTCTATTCTCTATGATCCTAAAGCAGATATTACACAAGAATTTTTTAAGACAGTTCAAAATAAAATGCACTAAGCTGCACATGGACATACAGCCGAGATGAAATAGTATTTACTGCTTTTTAAGTTTTCTTTGATAATTTCTAGTATATATTATTTAGTTACCTACATATATTTTATTATGAAGAAAATATTATTTATTCTATTTATTATTATGTTAATAATTACTATTTTTTTGAATTTTAAAATAAAAGCGACTACTTATATAGGGACTTACTTATTTGTTTTGGATGCGGGACATGGAGGAAAAGACCCGGGTACTATAAGTGGCTCTATATATGAAAAAGATATTAATTTGCAAATAGTTCTTTATCTTAAGGAGGAATTAGAACGACTTGGAGCACGTGTTATTTTAACTAGAGATGGTGATTATGATTTAGCTACTCCTAATGCATTTAGAAGAAAGAAAAGTGATTTTGATCATCGTATTTCTTTGATTAACAATAGTCAGGCTGATTATTATCTTTCTATTCATTTAAATTATTTAGATGATTCTAGTTATTATGGACCACAGGTATTTTATAGTACTGTTAATGATAAAAATAAAGATATTGCTATAAAATTACAAAAAGAATTAAATAGTTATTTAGGGACTGATAGAGAAATAAAAAAAATCTCTAATACGATATATATGTATCAGAGATTAACTGTACCAGGGGTTCTTATTGAATGTGGTTTTTTGTCTAATAAAAATGAAAGAGAAAAACTTACTAATGATAAATATTTAAGAGAATATGCTAAAGTAGTGGCTAAGACCTTTCTTAAAATTTAAAGTATTGCATTTCTTTTTTGGAGTTACAATCGATGCCGGTAACGTAAGAGGTGTTACCTATTATTTCTAGGGTCTCTTTTAAGTCGATTTCATTATTTAAGTACTCATCAATGCTAGTTATTAGATAAGTGCTTTTTTTAATTGCTTTTATGTATAAATCTTCAAAGGAATCTGTTTTAATTATTTGATTATCAACTGGATAGACCCATTTGTTATGTTCTAAGTTTAAATAGTTAGTATCTAGCTTTGTAACATGAAAACTTAAATACTGGTATTTCTTTTTATGACAGATAAAGTCTCTTAATTTATAGATATTTTTTTTAATTCCTAATTTATCAGTAACAAAATACTTTAGAATGATATTGCCTGTATGCATACTTTTTTCATAAACGTTACCCATATTTTTAATATTAAAGGTTTTATAAAAGACCTCATTAATTGTTTCTTTTAGATTATTACTAAATTTTATTTTAGGTAAAAGCATATTGTTTATTGTAGCGTCTTTTAAGTTAGTGCCTGTTTTATATTTGTATACTTGAGCATCAATGTTAACTTCCATTTTTTCATGAAGGCCATTATATTTTTTATTTAATGTATCTAGACCAGTGTTATAAATAACAAAGGGATGACATAAACTATCTAATACATAATGACAAATACTACCATATAAGTAACTTATATTTTCATTTGTTTGATTATCTTTAACTGTAATTAGGATGTTTTTGAAGTACTTTTTTACATTTTCTTTTTGAGCGTTATAACCTAAGTCTCTTTCTTTCTTACCTAGAAATGGTGTAAAAAATTTATAGTAAAATAAATTATCGAAACTTTGTAAAAAGATATCATATATGGCTTTTTCTTTGTTAATTTTCTTTTTTATATTAGTAGGTAAACGTTTTAATACGTCATTGCCAAAATAATAATGTGTTACAATTGATGGCATAAAAATCACCTTATTAATTATTATAGCATGGTATTTCACTAAATTTTCACAAAATTATAACTTTACTAACATGATTTACAACTATTATATATATGTACTTTGTGATATAATATTTTTAGAATTTGGGGTGCTAGTATGGCAAAAGTTTTTAAAACACTAGATGAACAAGTTGAAATATTGCAAAGTAAAGGGCTAATCATTAACGACATTCCAGAAACAAAAGATATTCTTTTGCGAGAGAATTATTTCTTTATAAGTGGTTATAGGATGCTTTTTATGGAAAGTCAAGAAAATAAAAAATTCTTGCCAGGAACAACTTTTGATGAACTTTACTCAATGTTTCAGTTTGACAGACATGTTAGGAATATTTTATTTAAAAATTTGCTTATAATAGAAAACAATATTAAAAGTATAATGGCTTTTCATTTATCAAGTCGTTATGGTATAAGAGAAGATGAATATTTAAACCCTAAGAACTTTGTGCTGGATAGGAAAAGAAAAAAACAAGTTGATGATTTACTTAGGAAGATGAAAAGACAAATTAGAATTAATGGAGGACAGCATCAAGCAACGATGCATTATTCAGAAAAATATGGATATGTACCAATGTGGATTGCAGTGAAAGTTTTGTCATTTGGGATTGTAAGTGAACTTTTTCAAATTTTAAAACCGGATGATCAAGAAATTGTTGCTAATGATTTTAATTTAGCTAAAGAAACGTTGGAAATATATTTACCGGTTTTAGCTAATTTTAGAAATTTGTGTGCACATGAAGATATTCTTTTTGAACATAAGGCCCAAAGAAATATTCCGGATACTAAGTATCATAATTTACTTAAAATACCCCAAGTTAATGATGAGTATATTTATGGTAAGAATGATTTGTTTGCAATAGTTTTAATTTTGAAACAAATGCTTAGAAAGGATGATTTTTTCTTGTTAATGAGTGAACTTGAATTTGAAATTCAGATACTTAGTGATCGGTTGAAGACGATTCCTGTAGAAAAAGTATTTGATAGAATGGGATTTCCAATAAATTATGGAGAGATTGTGAGGTTATAGAAATGGAAAAGAAAGAAAAAGTAGTAACTGTTCATAGTGCAGGAAAGTATGTATTAATAAGTATTTTAATGGTTTTTGTGGGGGCAGCAGGATTATATGCACTCATGTATTTTTTTCCTGAGCCTTTTGTGAAGACTATTACGGAACAAAAAGAAGTTAAGAATGTAACTGTTACGGATACTGGTATTGCTGATGCGGTAGAAAAAGTGTATGATGCGGTTGTAGTTGTAAAGACATATAAAAATAAACAACTTTACGCTACTGGAACTGGATTTGTTTATAAAAAAGATGGTGATACTGCATATGTCTTAACTAATAATCACGTTATTGAAAGTGGTGATGCTATATATGCTGAATTTAATGATGGCAATGTGGTAGAGACAAAAGTAAAGGGACGAGATAGTTATTCTGATACAGCTGTTTTAGCAATATCTAGTGAACATGTTACAACAGTGGCTACAATGGGTAGTAGTGAAGATGCAAGAGTAGGAGATACAGTGTTTACTGTTGGAGCACCAATAGATTCTAATACATATTCTGGTACGGTTACAAGAGGTATTGTTTCTGGTAAAAATAGACTTGTTAGTGTATCTACAAGTAATTCAAGTACGTCTGATATGATGATGAGTGTTTTACAAACCGATGCGGCTATTAACTCTGGTAATTCTGGGGGACCTTTAATGAACGCGAATGGTGAGGTTATTGGTATTACGTCATTAAAGTTATCTTCTGGTAGTAGTTCTACGACAGCAAGTATTGAAGGAATGGGATTTGCTATTCCAATTGAAACAGCTTTAAATTATGCTGCTAAGGAAGAAAAAGGTGAAACAATTGAAAGACCTCAACTTGGTATATCTATGCGTAATTTAAGTGAAGCTAAATATTATCATCCTTCTTTAAATACTAGTTCTTTAGAATCTGGTGTTTATGTTGAAAGTGTTACTTCTGGAGCTCCTGCTGCTAAGGCTGGTTTAAAAACTGGTGATATTATTGTTGGAGCAGATGATAAAGAGGTTACTAATTTGGCTTATTTAAGATATCTGCTTTATAATCACAGTGTAGGGGAAACGATGAAACTTAAAGTTATGCGTGGTACTGAGACTGTTGAAATTAATGTAACACTTGATCAAAAAGCTAGTTAATAGAAAAAACATAGATAAGTTGTCTATGTTTTTTAATGTTCTTTTTTATTTGGATAGGGCTTTTTTTCATCTGTTCTATTTATTAAATAATCTACACTTACGTCGTAAAAATTTGCTAATTTATCTATTTTGTCTAAAGGTATTAGACGGACACCTAGTTCATATTCGCTATAAACTTGTTGAGTGGTATTTAATAATTTGGCAATATCTTTTTGAAATAAACCTTTTCTTTCTCGTATTTCTTTTAGTCTTTTTATATTCATATGCATCACGTTTAGATTTTCTCATACATGAAAATAAATGTATTGAATGTACATGATAATTCATGTATAATTGATTTATGATACATGATATATCGTGTTAGAGGTGATAATGTGCGACTAGTAAAGTTTAGGAGTAATAATAATTTAGGAATAGTTATTGCATGTTTTCTTTTTGTAATAATTATTTTTATTTCTTTGATGTTTTATTTTAAGAGTTATGCTGTGTTTAGGGAAGAGAAACATTTTAATGTAATAAATGGTGAAGTGCAAGATCCGGGAGATATTTATTTTGCTTATTATGTTGATGATGATATAACGAGAGAAATTCCTAAAAAAGGTAGTGGTTATACTTTAGATATTACAAAAAGCACCTGTACAAATGGTGTTACTATTTCTTTTGATGAAAATAACTATGCGGTTATAACAAGCTATGAAAACTATAATGCGACTGATTATACAAGAACAAGATGTGATTTATATTTTAAGAAATTTGACATAGCTTTAAGTGATTATATAAAATCTTTAGAAATGTATAATAGCTATGATTTAGCTATTGATGAAGCAGGAGGAAATATAAGGTATATTGGTGCTAATCCAAATAACTATGTAAGTGTCGATGGTGAATTGTGGCGTATTATTGGAGTAATGAAAAACATTGATGATGGTACTGGAAATAAAAGTGACCGAGTTAAATTAATTAGAAATGAAAGTATTGGGTCATATTCATGGGATAGTAGTGAATCAAGTGTAAATTCAGGATGGGGAGTAAATGAGTGGAGCAGAGCGGATATAATGAAGTTATTAAATCCAGGGTATGAAAGTGAATCAGTAGGTGGTTCTTTATATTGGGATGATAGATCTGGAATCTGCTATCATGGCCAAAATAATCAAACAATTGCTTGTGATTTTACAAGTACAGGGTTAAAATCTAATTTAAAAAGTTTAATAGGTGATGCTTTATGGAATTTAGGATCTATTGGTTGGAATTATGATAGTGGATATAGTTCATATTATTATAGAATAGAAAGAGGAAATACTCATGGTAAAGAGTGTACAAGCGGTGATAAATGTAATGATACAACTACTAGAAACTTAACATGGATTGGTAAAGTTGGTTTATTTTATCTTTCAGATTATGGATATGCTATGTATGATGGTTCTTTTATTAATCGTGCTAATTGTTTAAATATTCCTCTTTTACAATGGTCAAGTAGTATTGCAGAAAATTGTGTTTCCAATAATTGGCTTCATGATAGTGTAAGTAGTCAATGGAGTTTAACACCAACTCGTGATGCTTCTGATGCTACACATTCTTGGTATGTTGGTGCTAACGGATTTGTGAATGTTCCAGATACAGCATATGTTAATGGAGTTAAGCCTGTAGTTTATTTAAAACCAACAGTGAAAATAGTATCTGGAATAGGTACTAAAGAAAATCCGTTTATTATTGGAAATTAAAAAAACTTATCTGGTGTTGATAAGTTCTTTTAGTCTTCATTTGTTAAGTATTCTTGTATGGCATTTGCTATTGCACGAGCGTATTTTTCACGATTGTCTATTAAGTTATGTAAGTCTGAATAATTATCTAAGTAACCTAATTCAAAAAGATAAGGTTCTGCAGTGTTGTTAGAATTATAGTGTTCATTTTTAGGATAACCATTTCGGGCTATATTTTGAGCTGCATGGGTAGATATGCCACCAACCTCACGAATATAGTAATAGTAAATCATAGAGGTGTTCCAATAAGTGTGTTCGTCATCTATTTCATATTCTTCAAAAAATCTTTCATAAATACCATTGCCAATTTTATATTTCATTTTTGGAGAAGTCCAAGTACTTGCCTCTTTGGTTATATTACTTATGAACATTTCTGCTAAATCAGTATTTGTATCATTGGCAATGTATAGTTCTAATCCTTTTAAAGAGTTTTCACCACCCATACCAGATGAATTATGGTGAATTGCTATGTTAAACTTAGAATGTGTATCATTGGCCATGGTAGCAGAGCCATATGGGTCATATATATTTACTGTATCACTTTCACTATTTCTTGTCATAATAACTTTATAACCCATGCTTGTTAATTTGTCTTTTAATGCTTGAGATACTTTTAAATTCATATCATTTTCATAGATGGCATCGTTGTTAATGCAATAACCACTGGAAGATGGAATAGAACCATCAAGGCATCCAACTGTGCCGGGGTCTGTGCTATCATGACCTGGATCAATAGTTATATCATAAACGTTATCTGGTAAACTTTCTTTTTTAACTTGAAATTCTAAAAATGGTTTGTCTTTTAAAGAAAGCCAATTAACATTTATTTTATTATTTTTATTGTTGTTAGTTATAGTGTAGTATTCTAAGTTATTATATTCGGTATCGTTTTTTAAAGTATAATACTTAGTTTTATTACTTGTAGTTGTTTTAATAAGTAAATATGATTTTGTAATTTTTAATTTTTCTAAATTTAATCCTTCATTAATATATTCACTGTTTTTAAAAGTGTAAGTGTTGTCTTTATTAGTATAGATAGTTGATAGTTCTGTTTCTTCATTATTATTTTTTAAAACTAGTTTTAAATCATCTACTTCTTCATCTAATGTTATGGAACCTTTTATACGAAAGTGAATACCATATATAGCGTACTCATTAATACTTGCATATGTATTACTTTCAACTTTTTGTTCAAGACTATTAGAATATTTAAAGATACTGTAAGATACTATCATTGCTAAAATTATAATAATTATTATTATTAATAAAGTTTTTTTCTTGTTCATAACTACCTACTTTCTATGATACAATGATTATAACAAAGTTTTTAAATTGAAACAATTATGAAAAGAGGAAAATAAATGAAAAACATATTTGACTATTTAGATTTTTATAAAGATATAAGTTTTAAAGAATTTGTTTTTAATGAGGTTGATGCCTTAATACTTGGAGTTTTAAGTTATGTTAAATTTGATGATATTGTACCAAGGGGTATTAAAGAATATATTTATTTGGAAGATGCAGTTACTTATTTCTTAGAAAGGTATTGTGAAGATGATTTTAAAAAAGAAAACTGGTTATTTCCAAATTCTTATAAATTAATGACTCTTCTTGGTAGTTCTAAACGTTTTTATCATACTAAATTGTATCATTATAATCCAAGTGTTGGCGAAAAAGGACAGTTTGGTGCTTTAACAATTCGACTTACTAATGGGATAACATATGTATCTTATGAAGGAACGGATAGTAACGTAATTGGTTGGAAAGAAGATTTTGAATTGATATATAAAAATCCAATTTATTCACAAGAAATGGCAAGGGACTATTTTAATGAAACTATTAATTTTTGGGATAGAAAAATTATAGTAGGAGGACATAGTAAAGGTGGAAATTTAGCCATGTATGCCTATATGTACGGTAATGAAAAGTTAAAGAAAAGGGTAGAAAAAGTTTATAATTATGATGGACCAGGTTTTTTAGGTGCTGTATATGAATCAAAAAAATATGCACAAATGAGTACTAAGTTAGAATGGATTGTACCAAAAGATAGCGTTATTGGAATGATACTTGGTAATGGTACATATACAGTAGTAAATAGTAGTGGATATGGTGTTCTATCTCATGATGCCTATACATGGGAATGTTTCGGAGGACAACTTGTAAAAACTGAATTATCTAAAAAAAGTAGAAAATTAGAAACTAATTTAAAAGCATATATAGACGACATGAGTATAGAAGAGCGTAAAAATTTTGTAGAAACTTTTTTTGCTGTCTTTTCCCAAGCGGGCATTAGTAATATTATGCAACTTAAGGATTTTAAAATTTCAACATTATTACAATTGATGAAAAATCTTACTAGTGTGCCTGCCGCAACAAAAAGAAATTTAATTGCAGTTTTAAGAATGCTTATAACGGGAATGAACTAATTATCTTCTTAGTTTGTCAAAGTATTCCCAGATAGCAAATAAGAAAAATTGAATTAAACTGTACATAAATCCTCCTTTCTTTTTTAGAGAATAAAAATTATCCTCTACTTATATTATTCAAGATGAAAGGTTGATTTTCTTTTTTTTTAAACAATTTTTTGTAATTTTTGTTAATTTTTGATATTTTTGAGTACTTGAAAAAAGTTTTTTTATTATATAAACTTATATTAAGCCATTAATGTGTATAGTTGTATGACATAGTTAATAGAGATTAGATATGGGATAGGTGAGTTTAGTGAAAGAAGAAATTAAAGAATTAACATTGTTATTAATGTATTTATCATCATGGGAAGAAGAAGGTTATGTTTATGAGAATAATGAAATTATTTCTACAAAGGCAAAAGTTTGTTGGAAGGGTTATTCATTTGATATTTTAAATGAATTAGTTGATGAAAATTATTTATATGATAGTAAACATAGCAATAAAAGTATAACTTTAACTAAAGAAGGAGAAGAGTTAGCTAAGTGTCTTTTAGATAAGTATTTAGTTAAATGAAGATAAAAAAAGAGCCGTCTAAACGGCCGTGAGTATTTAAGGATAACCTTTATTTTAACTTTTCTGTGTCATCTTAAATGGTATTGAAGCTTAGTTACTTAATGAAGGAAAATATATGTTTTTTTGATATAATTGATAAAAGTAATAACTCATTTAGGATAAATAATGTGTATGAAATAGGAGATGAATATAATGACATTACAATTAAGACAAAAATTAGAGGAAATAGCAAAAATAGTTTGGACAATACCGGAGATTACCCAAGACTTAGTTTTAGCAATAATAGTGCCATTAAAGAAAGAAACTCAAGCAACGAAAATGTTAGAATACCTACAAGAAAACAAGAACAACGTGGAATTAATGAGAATCGACAATTTATTGGAAGTGAGAAGAAGAATAGCGGAAGAGAACTAGAAAATGGTTCTTTTTCTTTCGATGATAAGGAAAACAAATTAACTGAAAGCCAACAAGAATACTTTAAAAGTAATAAAGATAGTGATGGAAATGATAATTTAAACTTTTTTGTCATGGTACACCATTTGATTTTAACAAATTTAGTTATGACTTTGTTGGTGCTAATTGAACATCTTTAGGCAAGGATTTTATTTAACAAATGATTTTGATATGACTTGTTTTTAGTTTTGTATCATTTTAATTGGTATTGAAATTTAGTCACTCAATAATGGAAAATATATATTTTTCTGATATAATTGATAAAAATAATAATTAATTTAGAATAACTAATGTTAAACTAATCAGAATTATTAGTGAGGAGGTAGCACATGAAACAAATTCTAATTCAAATAGCAAATATTCTTTGGACACTTCCCGATATGAATAGAGATTTAGTGATTGCAATAATAAACCCGTTAGATACGGAAACTCAAGCCACGAAAATGTTAGAATACTTACAAAAGAACAAGAATAACGAGGAATCAATGCGAATAGACAATTTATTGAAAGTGAGAAGAAGAATAACAGAAGAGAACTTGTAAAAATCTTTTATTGAGATTTAATTTGGGATAGGCTTTATCTACTATAATTATTATATAAATTAAGATTAAAATTATATGATATTACTATTTATACTAACTACAATGTTAATGCTATATATATTGATGTTTTTGTTATTATAAAAATAAAGATGAGTATCTATTTAATAATAACTTTATTGTATAAATATGTATTGCTTTTGATAATTTAAAGACTTTTTATTAGAAATTTGGTACAATTTTGTTAAGGAGTTTTTTTTATGAAGTTAGATAAGAAGAATATTATTGTTATTTTATTAATGGGTTTATTTATAATCATGTTGTGTGTTAAATACTATACTGGTATTAATGTTAAAAGTGAGTTTAATCATAATGAAGTTGGGGCTCCAGTAAATAAAGAAGAAGATGGGCACTCTAACGATTTTAATGAACTAGGAGAAAAACAAGATAATAAGAATAGTGAAAATTCTCAGAAAGAAGAAGATTTACAAGAAAAAAATGTGAAAACAAAAGAAGAAAAGATAACAGAACATAAGCAAGAATCTAATAATAAGCAAGAAAATAATTCGGCTAGTAGTGCTAAAAAAGATGAAACTAGTGTATTAGAAAAAGATACAAATTCAAATAAAAATACAAATAATAAGGATAATACTATAAAAAATAATGCTACTATAAAAAATGAAGGAACTACCGAACAACCAAAAGAAGAAAATAATAACACAAGTTCTTTAAGTATTACCAATGATAATTTAAGAAAAAATATAAAGTCAAAATATGGTGTTAATATTGGCTATAAAGATGAATCAGATGTTAATTATATTAATTCATATTCTAATTTTACTAAACAATATGATGATGAGAAAATTCATACGGCATTAAATAATGTCAATGTTGCTTTAGCAAAATATCCAAGCAGTTTCTTTTTTGAAATTAATAAGAAATGGAAATCTTTAACGATTTATTTGGTAGATCAATTAACAGGTAACGTAGCTGGATTAACAGATAATAGAAATCCAAATAATGTAGTGATTCTTATTAATACAGAAAGTTTATTGTTTGAAAGTACACTTCATCATGAAATAATGCATTATATAGATTGTTATTTAGCAAGTATTATAGGAGTAAGTGCATTAGAAAATAGCATGAAAGATTATAATCCACCTGGTTTTACATATGGAAATCAAACAACTGAATATGTATATTATTATTCTAATCCTGCTTATTTTTTATCAGCTTATAGTAAATCTGATTATAAAGAAGATAGAGCCGTATTGTTTTCTGATATGATGTTTAGAACATTAAAGAAAGATTATTATAGTGCTGGTAATCCAATTAATGAAAAAGCTAAATTGATTAGTAGACAATTGGAAAAATATTTTGATTGTGTTTCAAGTTCTACTAAAGAGAATTGGGAAAGATTTATTGAATGATAATTTATGTATATTGTAGTTGAAAGTTAAAATACTAAAAAAAGTACTAGATTAAAAAGTTAAGTAATATACATTATTAATAAATAACATATTTAGGTATTTACCATATACTATTTTAGGTGATATGTATGGCTAAAAAAATAGTGATTGATGCAGGTCATGGGGGAGAAGACCCTGGGACTAGCGCAAATGGAATAATAGAAAAGAATAAAACTTTGGAAATAAGTAAATATTTACATAAGCGTTTTAATGAATTAGGAATTGAAAATGCTATGACAAGGGATAGTGATATTACTCTAGGACCTAGTGATAGACCAAAAAAAGTTCAGAGTTTTTATGGTAATGGAAATGATGTTATAGTTTTGTCTAATCATATTAATGCAGGTGGTGGGGATGGTGCTGAAATAATCTATGCTTTACGAAATTCATCTACACTAGCCAAAAAGATTGCGGATGAATTTACTAGGGCTGGGCAAAACGTTCGTAAGTATTATCAAAGAAGATTACCATCTGACCCTTCTAAAGATTACTATTATATTTTAAGAGATACACCTAATAATGAATCAGTTATTATTGAGTATGGTTTTGCTGATAGTAGTGGTGATGATCCTAATTTGCTAAAGGAGGATTGGCAGGATTTAGCAGAAGCGGTAGTAAGAGCTGTAGCAAGTTACGCTGGTGTTACTTATAAACAAGCGGGTGATAGTACTAATACTTATGTTGTTAGTAAGGGAGATACATTGTGGGGTATTGCAAGAAAATATGGTGTAAGTGTGGAAGAGTTAAAAAATAAAAATAATTTAACTAGTAATTCACTTAGTATTGGACAAGTTCTTTTAATACCTGGTAGTGATAACGCCCATGAATATTATACTGTTAATAAAGGAGATACCCTATATAGTATTGCAAAAAGATATGGTACTAGTGTTTCAGCTTTAAAAGAAATTAATAATTTATCTAGTAATAATTTAAGTGTAGGACAGAAATTGAAAATAGCAAATAACACAAGTGATGTTCCTAATAATATTAATACTTATGCTGTTAAAGCAGGAGATAATTTGTATAAAATTGCTAGAGAAAATAATGTATCAGTAAGTGAAATTAAGAGTTTAAATAATCTTAATAGTGATAGTCTTAGCATTGGGCAAATATTAAAAATTCCTAGTAGCAATAGTGCAAATGTTATATATACGGTTAAGGCTGGTGATAATTTATATGCTATAGCACGTGATTATAATACAACAGTAGATGCAATTAAGAAAAGAAACAATTTAACAAGTAATTTGTTAAATATTGGTCAAAAATTGATTATTCCATAGTTTTTAAGATGACTTATTGAGTTGTCTTTTTTAGTATAAAAAAAATTACGACGAGCGTAACTTAATAAATTTCTTTGCATTCACCTTGATTAGGTCTATAGAAGCAATGGTCGTTGTATCTGCCTGCTAGAGGTTGTGTGTACCAAGTGCTTTTGCAATTTTCACCTTTTTTGGGGGCATAAAACCATAAAGCATGTGTGGCAGGATGGTAGTATTCACCTTTTAATATACGATCAGCTAGATTTTTTTCAAGGGTAGTAGGTGAAGCTTCAAAAAGGGATGAGGTTGTCCCGACAAATTGATTAGGTTGGTATATTGCTTGTTCAATAGTGGTAATTTTTTTAAAAGTAAGACATTTTACTAGAGCACGATTTACCACAACATTGCCGACCATTAACATACCTAAGTCTCCTTCTGCTAAGGCTTCTGCTCGCATTATTCGCGCTAGTAAGTCACGTTCTTTTGTAGTATATTCAATAATCATTAATATCACCTAAAATATTTTATGTAAAAAGACTAGAAATGTCTAATTTATCATGTTATAATGTATTTGTCCTTTAGTTATAGGTTATTAGGGGCGTGGTATAATGGTAGCATAGGAGTCTCCAAAACTTTTGATGGGAGTTCGATTCTCTCCGCCCCTGCCATTTTGATTTAATCGAACCATTGTGTTCGTTAAGATTGCTTGGTACGATATGTATCAAGTTTTTTTAATTTAGGAGGGTTTTATGTTTGGACAAAATGATAAAGTTACTTTGACACTTATAAATTTAAGAGATATTATGGGTAACGTTTTACCATATTCTTTTAAATTGCCACTGGAAGGTGATTTGCCAAAAAATGTTGCGGCAATGGATGTATTTGAATATCAAGAAGGAATTAATAACGGTGCTAAAAAAGTATTTAGCATCTATGTTGGTGAAAAAATGACTTTAAAACAACTTGTTCTTAAGGCAGATAGTTTTGAGGTAGTAGTACCTGAAAATAATGAACTGCAACCTGATAGTTTATTATTGGTGCAAAATATAATGGATAGAAAAGTTGCCTCGGCAATTATAAATAAGAATGATATTGTTGTAGAAAATAGGGAACAATTAATTATGGTAGTTGAAGAAATTTCTGATAAATTTAATGATATAAATAAATCTTTATCAATGGTTAGAAATTTATCTATAAAATATAATAAGAAATAATAAAAGATTATTATAAAGAGGTAATGGAATGAAAGTTATATCTATTAAAGAACCATTTGCGTCTCTTATTAAAGATGGAGTTAAAATGTATGAAACACGTAGTTGGAAAACAAATTATCGGGGAGAAATTTATATCCATGCTAGTAAAACAATAAGTACGTCTGATAATAAAGAAAATGCATTAAAGTTTTTGGAAAGTGATATTAATCCTGGATATATTCTATGTAAATGTAGATTAGTAGATTGTATAGAAATGAATGAAGAATTTATTAGTTACATAAATAATGAAACAACTGAGTATTTTTATGGCTATTATGCGCTAGGAAGATATGCTTGGCAGTTAGAATTAATAGAAGTTTTAGAAACGCCTATTAAGGCAAAAGGGCAACTTGGTATATGGAATTATTTTGAAGCATAGATTTAATTGTAGTGATTATATTTGACTTATAAATTTTAATATGAGAAAATTTAATTAATTTTGAAAGTGATGGTGAGTTTTGATGAAAAATAGTTTGGCAATTGAAATTTTAAAATTGTTTGCATGGATAGTTTGTGCTTGGATTTTTTGGGTATTTATTTTTTCTGTTTTTACACCAAGTTCAGTAGAAGAGGTAGTAGAACCATTTAATGGGGCTAGTTTAGTTTTTGGCTTTTTAACGGGAGTAATAATAACTTTTGTACTTAAATTAAATAATGTTAGTTCCCTAAAGCAAAAAGCTAATGCTGTTAAAAGTAATATAGAAGTATTAAATAAAAGAAGTGAGACTTTACTTACTAAGGCTAATAAAGTAGCTGATAAGTATATGAAACATGAAAGTCATGTTCAAAAAAGTGTGGCATATGCTAGAAAAAGCAAGGTAATTTTAAATTCTAAACAATTTGGGGGAATGTTAGAGAATTATCCAGAGTTAAAAGCTAATGAAAGTATTATGGAATTGTTAAGACAAATTAGAGAGAGTGAAAACGTTATTGCTAATGAGAAAATGACATATAATGATTATGTATCTTTGTATAACACGTTAATACATAGTTTTCCACTTACATTAATTAGTTTTATAACTAGATTTAAAGATTTGGAATTTTATAGTGAAGAAGATAGTAGTGATATACCTAGTGATGAAGAATTAGGTCTATAAAAAAAACTATCTTTTTTTGATAGTTTAATTTAACTTTTTCAAAGTACTTGTAAGAAGACTAAAAAGATAGATATTAACTTCTTTAGTTGTATTTTTAGAAATATATGCTTTGTAACCATTTAATTGATTTATATAGTTTTCATCAGTAAGATCATTTAACTTATAATCTACTATGTCAATATATTCATCATGAACAATCATTAAATCAATTTTACCATGGTATTCATTGTCCAAGTCACAATCAATAAATTCGTATTCTTTAAAAATAGTCGCATTTTCTATGTCTTTAAAAAGAGGTGTTTTTACTAATGAGTTAATAATATTTTTAATAAAATTATTTTCAATAAGAGATAAGTCGAGATTTTTAAAATCAATGTGTTCTAATATTTCATGAACAATTGTGCCGAATTCCATATTTTTTTTAGTTTCATTATCAATTAAATCTTTAGTTTTTTTAGAGAAAGTTTTACTAGTAATATTATTTTCTTTAAATTCAAGTTCATTAATTATTAATGATTTTTTTTCTTCATTAAGTAAGTCTTTATCTTTTAATAGTAAATAATCTTTAGTAAGATCTAACTCTTTTATATCAAGTATTTTAGTATATTTTTCTAGTTCTTTGGGAATGGAATTTAAAAAGTCTTTGAATGAACTATATTTATAGCGAATAGTGTTTATAACAAGACCGTCAGCATTTTTTCTTTCATCTAAATCATCAGTAATTGGTAAAAACATTATCATTTTTTCTTTGGCTCTAGTAAGAGCAACATAAAATAGTCTTATTTTTTCGGATATATCTAGAGTTTTCATTTTTTCTTTGATTATTAGTTTAACGATATTTTCTTTTATACCTTCATTAAATGTAGGGATATATAGTGGCATGTTTGGTTCATATATAATATCTCCTTTTAAATCTTGTTTACTAAATGATTTATAAAGACCAGCAAAATAGCAAATAGGAAACTCTAATCCTTTTGATTTATGAATGTTCATGATTTTGATACTACTTTTAGTAGTAGTTTTAACGTTATATTTAATTAGTTCGTTTTTAGTTAGTAGATCATTTAGATAATCTATAAATTCATAAATATTATAATTAGTATTGTCGGCTAATTCCATTATTTTATTTAATCTAATTATACTTTCATTCATATTGCCAACTTTTATTAAGGCTTCATAGTAATTAGTTATTTTGATAATTTCGGCAATTATTTCTTGTGTAGATAATATATTCATATTTTTTACAAGGGGATATAAAGATTTAATTATATGGGTTTGACATTCTTTTTTATTTTTAATAATTTTTAATAGTTCTTCATCAGAATATTCGTATAGAAAACTTCTAGCAACACTTGTAAAAGCATAAGAAAATTCGTTGTTTAGATTCTTTTCTTTTAAGTGAGTAACTAATATTAAGAGATTTTTAATGAGATAAATATCATTGCTTTGATTTATTTCTTCATCTTTATATAATGAAAGAGGTAAGTCAAAGTATTCAAATATTTTTTTAGCTAAATCAAAAGATGAATTACGATCAAGAATTATACAGAAGTCTTTATATTCAATATTTCTTAGAGTACTTGTTTCTTTATCTAATATTTGGTAATGGTTATTCATTTTCTCTTTAATATCTTTAGCAATTTTAAAGAATTCAATTTCTTCTTTAGAAAAATCAGAGTTATCTACGTTATACTTATATATGGTCATGTCATTGTCATAGTCAGTTTTGCCTTCATTAATATATGTAGTATTACCAAATACCATTTGATGTGATTCTCTATAATCGGCATTACCAATTAAATCATCCATAATAGGATTAAAGATAGTATTTATGTTGTCTAGAACCTCAGGTCTTGAACGAAAGTTTTTTACTAAGTCAATTTTCGCACCACCTAAGTTTTTACTATAGTTATCATATTTGTTTTTGAATATATAGGGGTTAGCGTTTCGAAAACGATAGATACTTTGCTTTATATCGCCTACCATGTAAACATTGTTATTACTAATAAGAGAAATGAATTCTTCTTGGATATCAGAAGTATCTTGGTATTCATCGACCATTATTTCTTTAAAATAATTTTTTAATTCTAGTCTGATACTTTTGTTATTCTTTAAAATTTCTAAAGAAAGTTTTGCTATGTCTGTAAAGTCATATATTTCATTTTCTCTTTTGTAGGTAGTTAAAGTATTAAAGAAATCTTTTAGAATAGATAGTAATGGTTCAATTAAGTTTTTAGTATCTTTATAGTCATTTTTCATGTTTTCTTTGTAACCATAAATAGTTATACTTTTTAGTTCCTTTAATTTTTTATTAATCTTTTCTTTAGCAAATTTAGATATTTCATCACTGCCTCGTTTTAAACTTGGTAATTTAACGGCTTTAATCATGGCAATTAATGTATCTAAGTCATCACTCTTTAATGGCCATAATGTTTCTTGCAATTTAGTGTAATAGTCAGTTTCAAAGTCCATTTGGTAATTTTCTAGTTCTAAAAACAATTCATTTACTGACTGATTTAATATATTTTGGTAATCGTTAATTAATTTATTTATAGTGGCTTCACTGTAGTATTCAACAAGGTAATTATTTAAGTAGGTATTTAAATCAGTTTTAATGGATAATTTGTTTGCTATACGGAGTATTTCTTCTTTTAAATTATTATCATCTTTGATACAAAGGGTATTGATAAGATTTTGAAAGTTTATAGATGGGTTTTGATAGTTTTTTTCAAATATATCATCTAGTATTTTTCTTTTTTGTAAAGCAATTAAAGAAGAGTCAGTAATATTAATTTCATTTGATATGTTTAAAAGGTAATGATATTTTTTAACAATGGATAAAGCAAATGAATCAAAGGTTGTTATGTAGGATGTGTCTAGTAAATCTAGTTCATTTAATAAATTATTTTTTTCAATGTTGGTTTTTATTCTTTGTTTCATCTCGGCCGCGGCTGCATTAGTGAATGTTAATATTAGTAGTTCATTAATGTGAGTACCGTTTTTTAATTTTTCAAGTACGCGTGTTGTTAGGACAGCGGTTTTACCAGAACCAGCTCCAGCAGAAACAATAATATTAGTGCCAGTAAGTTCTATAGCTTTTTTTTGTTCAGGAGTCCATGCCATGTGAATCACTCTCTTTCTTTAAAAATGTTTTGTCACTTTTTAAATAAATGTTTTCTTTATTGGTATGAAAACAAATATCTTTTAGTTTACAATATTCACAACTTATGTTTTCTTTATTATCAATTATTTTAGCTGTTATGTTAAAATTGCCAGCTAAAATATTCTCAGTGCTTTCTAAAAGAAATTTATGGGCTAGATTTTCAAGGGTTGTTAAGTCAGTTTCATTTAGTACCTTAGCATAAGAATAAAATTCGCCATCACTTTTGGTTTTTAATCCTTTAATTATACGAGAGTTTTCATAGTGCTTATCGACGTATTTTAAAATGCTTTGATCGTTGCTACTGAAGCCATGTAGTTTTAAGTTTTCTTTTTTTTGGTAATCTAGGGTTTTATTTTCTTCATAAGTTATTCTAGTAGGTAAAATGTTTTGAAAGTATATACCACCAAAGATGGCATCTTTATAATTTGCTGTATTTTTTAAAAGATATAAATAAGTAGGTAGTTGTAAACTAAAACCTAGGGGCATGATGGATGGGTCAATTTTAGCATTACCTGTTTTATAATCGATTAAAGTAACTATAGACTTATCATTAACTTTTGCATATTTCATTTTGTCAATTCTACCTATTACTGTTCCATTAGGAGTTATTGGTACAATTAGTTCTGTTTCGTATGCTTCATATGGTAAATCATTTTCTGTTTCATTGTCTTTTAATGTTTTTAAAATAAAGGCTAGATCGGTTTTTAATTTTTTTAAGAAAAATTTTTCTTTATAAGTTAGATCTCTATCAGTACTTAACTCATCATATAGTTTGGACCAATCTTTTAAATCTTTATTTTCTAAAATTTTATGAAATAGGTTACCAACAAAAATTTGCCACGTTTCTTCATAAGGTGTTATTCTAAGAACGTTAGTTATAAAGTATTTAAAGGGACATTTATTGTAAGTATCCATGCTGCTATAAGATATGTTTATATTTTTTAAGTACTCATTAAGTATGTCTTTTTTTATTTTTTTGTAAGAATTATCATAAGTTTGATATGGTAGACTATAGTAACAATTTAAGTCTTTTAGAGTACTAGAGATAACGTTATATTTAGTGTATTCATCTAGTTCTTTGGTTAGAATGATCTTGTTTAACTTGTTAGAAACGTTATATTTTAAAGGGGGGTTTTTAATTACTTCATAGTCTTTAATTAATGATGATGGGTAAAGTTCTTTACCGTCTTTAGTAGTACTATAAGTAATTGTAATATTTTTTAGGGATAATATTTTCTTTAAAGTAGTTTCTTTAATTATTTTGTTTTTTTCAAGACTGGTTGTGCCACCAATTAAAGACTTTATTTCATCACTTAGAAAATCTTCATCTTTAGTAGTTAAAGGTAAAATATTTGAGGTAGCATTTAATAAAAAGATGTAGTTATCTTCATTTGGCTCAATGTCAAGAATGCTTTTTTCGGTAATTGAAAAAGTATTGATGGGTCTTTTTACTGAGGTACTATTTAAAGCATATTTAATAAAGTCTTTAGTATGGTTTAAACCAACATAGTTATTGACAACATTAATAATTTCATTAAATAAGTCTAAGTCATTAGAGTCTAGGTGACTCTTTAAATAATCTATGGCTTCATTTAAGGAAAGTGTTTCTAACTTTTTTAAGAAGATATTACCAAGAGTTGTTTTAGCAAGTGGGGGATTATCATTTATAGTAAGGGGAATACTAGCCATGGACATTATTCTTTTTATATTTAAGTAATCACTAGTTTCTAAATTAGTTATAAAGATATTTTTAGGACTAACGTTATTTTCTAATAGTTCTTTTATTTTTTCAGTTACAAAAAGGAGCTCATTATTAAAAGATGAAAATTCATAAATAGTCGGAGAATAGTTATTAGCTTCTTCTTCTTTGAAAATTAGTTTATAGTCTTTTAACCAAGTAGTAAGCCAAGTTTCTTTTGGTATGGTTATTTCAATAGGAGAGCTTTCTAGTTCTTTTTTTAATAAAATGTTTTCTTTTAAAAGGGATTTGGCAATAAGATTTTTTTTAATTTCTTTTAACATATCACCAGTAAGCCCAGGAATATTATCTATATCATATAATATTATTTGATTTAAATAGATTTTAGCTACTGGTAATATAACGTCATACGTACTCATTATATAATCAATTGCTTCATTACTCCATAGATAAGGATAAACACTTTTTAACTCTTCTATAGTATATATTTTGATATTTGCAAAAGTTTCTTTCTTTTTTAATAATGATTCTTTTTGACTTTGGCTTGTAAGTATTATTTGCATAAAATATCACCGTTTTTATTATATAAAATAACTATTTATAAATCTACTTAATTAATAATAAATTTGGTATAAAAGAAAAAAGTGTCAAGTATAATTAAATTGTGTCTACTAGTCTTTTTATTTTAAGAGAAAAGAGTTAGTATAAAAAATTGTAAAATTTAAATATTTTGCTTGAAAGGAGTATTATGACAATAGATGAATTAGAAAAATTTTACAAAAAAGTGCGAGATAATGAGAATGAAATAAAGGATAGGCAGCCATTTGTTGATGCGCTATCAAGAGAGTTGTATGATTTAAATATTGTTTGTGAAAAAAAGGATGTAAGAGAATTATTAGATAATAAATCAAATAAGTTAATAAAATTAGAGCAAGAGTTAAATAAAATAAGGGTTAGTAATGAAATGCTTGCTTTTAAAATAACAGCTTGTTATGATGCAAGAATTCGTTTTAATAAAGAATATAAAAATACTATTTTTAGGGCTATAGAAATGGTTGTAAATAAATATTTTGGTAGAAATTTTTTAATTATTAAAGGTGATAATAATTACTATCTAGTGGAAGATAAAGAAGTTATTAAATTGCCTTTTAATGAGGTACAAGAAGAGTTTGTTGAATATAATATTGCAAATACAAGAGAAAAGCCTTGGGATTTATTTGTGATGATGGATGAAACAGTAGATCCAAATATTAGTGATGTTATTTCTGATTTTTTGGTTTATTTATTTTGGGAGAAGTATAAACATCAAGTTTTGTATATGAACTTGTCAGAAATAATGGAGGTTGTTAATAGATTTTTAAGAGAAAAATTAAATAAAACAAGTTTACAAAGAGAAAGAAATCTGTTAAAATAACTAGCGAGTAAGCGATTACTCCTTGCTTTTTACATTGATGAAAAGCCAATAGACCATGAGGAGGTGTAGAAATGAACAAATATGAAATTATGTTTATTGTAAAAACTACTATGGAAAGTGCAGAAGCAAAAAAATGTGCTGATAGTTTTAAATCATTAGTTGAAGATTTAAATGGTAAAGTAGTTCTTTACAAAGAACTTGGTCAAAAGAAACTTGCTTATCCTATTAAAAAGGAAATAAGTGGTAATTATTACTTAATGCAAGTGGAAGCTAATAAAGATATTATTAGTGAATTTGATCGTAAAATCAGACTTGATGAAAATGTACTTAGACATTTAATTATTCGTCAAGAAGAGGAGTAAAAAATGAACAAAGTTGTTTTAATTGGTAGACTTGCAAGAGACCCAGAGATGCGTACAAGTGGGAATGGAACAGCTGTTACACGTTTTACAGTAGCAGTTTCAAGACCTTATAATCCAAATGCAAATGGTCAAGCTGCAACTGATTTTATTGGTTGTGTTGCTTTTAGAAGACAAGCTGAGACAATTGCTAAATATTGTACTAAGGGTTCACAAGTGGCTGTTGATGGTAGAATTCAAACAGGTAGTTATGATGGAGCTGATGGACAAAGACATTATACAACTGATGTAGTAGCTGATAATGTTACGTTTTTAGGTAGTCGTGGTACTGGTGATAGTACTTATGAACAACCTAATAATTATTCTAATCAAAGTTATTCTGCTCCAAGTTATTCACAAGCTCAACCTGGACCATCTTTTAGCGAACCAAATCCGGTGGAGACCACTGATATTAGTGAAGACCCATTCAAAGATTTTGGAGATGAAATTGCTCTATCTGATGATGATCTTCCATTCTAGGAAAGGAGATATTTTATATGGCTGAATTTAGAAGAAAAAAGAAAAAAATCTGTCAAATGTGTGCTGGTAAAAGTGTTGATTATAAAGACGTTATGATTATTAATAAATATATTAGTGATAAAGGAAAAATTTTACCTAGACGTATGACTGGCGCATGTGCTAAACATCAAAGACATATTGCTGAACAAATTAAATATGCAAGATTTATGGCTTTAATTCCATTTGTAAAATAAGACACAAGTTGTCTTTTTTACTTTATATAAAAAAATAGGCTTTCTAAAAAAGTCTATTTTTGATCGTTAATGTTAGTTGTTAGTATTTTTAAGGTTTAGTATTTCATCCTTGGTAAGATTAGTATAAGTCATTATTTTTTCTAAGTCTTCGTGATTACTAAGCATAGCATTCGCGATCTCTAACTTAGATTCTTTTGAACCCTGTGTTTTACCACGTGCAACGCCAATATCAATTCCTTCTTTGACGCCTTCTTTGCGAGCATCTTCACGGGCTTCACTAATTTCAGATTCGACATATAATTCGTATTCATCATCATTTGATAATAATTGAACAAATTCTTGATCGGTATTAAGCTCCATAAGTTTATTGTAGTACATACTAGCTATCTCATCATTTTGAGCTAAATCATGTAAACTCTTTTGAGCCATATCAAGCATAGCTAAGTGTTTGTACGCATCCTTTCCACCATCATTATAATAATTTTTAAGCAATTTGTCCATATTGACGTTGATGATCATTCTCGAATTAGAATATTTTTTGCCATTTTCATCACGATAAGTGAAATGTCTAATAATTGGTCCACCTAAGTCGGCAATAAAATTATAGTTAATTAAATAAATTTCGTTTATCTTTCTATATTTTTCGCCACGTTTAACTCTCTGAGACGAAAATGCTTCTAGAAACATTAAATTACGTTCTCTAATGACAGTGCTAAAAGAGGTATTAATTTCACATAAAATAAATTTGTTATTATCTATTTCAATTAAAACGTCTAACATTTTAACTCGTTCACTAATGGTTTTAACAGCAAGTTCAGTAATATGAAATTTAACAATATTAACTGACTTATTTAAAGTTTCCTTTAAAATACATTCAAGTAGTCTTTTATCTTTGTCATTTACAAAAACAGCTTTAAACACGCGGTCACGCTTAGCAGTAAACCAATTATCTAACTTAGTATATTCTTTTATCATTTATATAACCTCCTTCCTAAGAGATAAGTATCTCTACTTATATATATACACAGCGATTAGTCGATTTTCTTTTTTTTTACGTAAATTTCTTTAAAATAGTCGAAAAAATTAGTATTAGTTTATTTGATTAGTAGATTTCTTAAAAATAAATTACTTTTTCTTTTGGGTAGAAAAAAAACTAGATATTTTGTATAATATGGTTGTTAGTTTTAAGGAGGCAACTTATTATGCAAGTTATTTTATTAAAAGATGTTAAAGGACAAGGAAAGAAAGATGAGGTCATTAATGTAAGTGATGGCTATGGAACAAATTTCTTATTAAAAAAAGGTCTTGCAGTTTTAGCAACTAAAAAAAGTAAAGAGGTATTAGATAAAGAAATTCTTGATAGACATTTAGAGGAAGAAGAACTTGTTAAAAATCTAGAAAATTTACAAAAAGAAATTCAAAAAAAGAGTTATACTTTTCAAGTTAAAACTGGTAATGATGATCGAATTTTTGGAATGGTTTCTACTAAACAAATTAGTGATAAGTTAAAAGAATATGGATTTGACGTTCCTAAAAAATGTATTATATTAGATCATAATTTAGATACACTTGGAACGCATAGAGTAACAATAGCTCTTCATAAAAGAGTTACATTTGATATTAATGTGATATTAAAAAAGTAGGTGATTAAATGGCAACAAGAGAGATGCCTAAAAATTTAGAAGCGGAAATGAGTGTTTTAGGGGTTGTTTTCTTAAATCCTTATGCACTTGAAAAAATAATGGAAAATATTACAGAAGATATGTTTTTTAGTGACGCTAATAAGAAGATATTTAGGGCATTTATGGAATTATATAAGACTAATACACCTATTGATATTACAACTGTAAAAAATGAACTTGATAAACAAAAAAACTTAAATGCAATTGGTGGGATTGATTATCTAAGTGAAATAATTGACTCGGTTGCAACTAGTGCTAACTTAGATTATTATATGGAAATAGTTAAAGATAAGGCAACAAGAAGAAGACTTATTGATACAGCAACTAACATTATTACAGATGCTTATGATGAAGAAGAAGGTCTTACTAAAATACTTGATACTTCTGAACAAAAACTTTTGAATGTTGTAAGAACAAGACAAACTAGTGAATTTAAAACAATAAGTGAGGCTTTAAGAGAGGCACATGAAAATCTAGAATTAATGAGTAAAAATCATAGTGCAGTAACAGGACTTTCAACAGGATTTAAAGATTTGGATAAAGCTACTGCTGGTTTACATGAAGGAGAACTTATTATTTTAGCTGCTCGTCCAGGTATGGGAAAAACGGCTTTTGCTCTAAATTTAGCTACGAATGCGGCAATGACAACCGATAAAGCAGTAGCTATTTTTAACTTAGAAATGAGTAGTGAACAGTTAGTAAATCGAATGATTAGTTCAGTAGGACAAATTGAAGGTGATAAGTTAAAAACAGGTATGCTTAATGAAAATGATTGGAAACGTTATACAGAAGCGATGAGTGAACTTGCTGATACTAATATATATATAGAAGATGACGCATCAGTTACAGCATCAGAAATTAAAGCAAAATGTCGAAGGCTTGCTTCTAGTCCTAAAGGACTTGGATTAGTTGTAATAGATTACTTACAGTTAGTTACAACGGGTGGTAGAGTAGAATCAAGACAAGTTGAGGTTTCAGAAATTTCACGTGCATTTAAAACAATGGCAATGGAATTAAAAGTGCCAGTAATTGCACTTGCCCAGTTATCACGTAATGCTGAGCGAAGAGAATCTAATCAACCAAGACTTGCTGATTTACGTGAATCTGGTTCAATAGAACAAGATGCAGATTTGGTATTGTTTTTAAATCGACAAGATTATTTCGAAACAAAGTCGGCTGAAAATAAAAGTAATATTGTACCAGTTGACGTTATTATTGCTAAACATCGTCGTGGTGGAACGGGCTTATTTCAAATATTATTTGAACTTAATAAAAGCTCATTTAAACCATATACACCAATTGATGATACGGCATTTTAGAAAGGAAGAATATGAAAACAAAGAATAAAATTATGTTAGCTATCGTGGTTGTCTTGATGGGAATATTTTTTACTTTAATTGGTGTTAATAAACTTAAAGAAAATCCTTCTCGTGTTTATCAGGTGTATTTAGATGGTAAAAAAGTGGGGTTGGTAGAAGATAAAGATGAACTATTAAATCTTATTAATGAAGAGCAACAAGAAATTAAAGATACATATCAAATTAATCAAGTTTATCCTCCAACTGGATTTGATATATTAGAATCTATTACTTATAATGGGGGAGTTAGTTCAGCTAATGATATTTACCAAAAGATTAAAAATCAAGGCGATTTTACTATTGAAGGATATGAGATAACTATTACTAGTCCTGCAACTAAAGATAAAGATGAAAAAGTTACTAAAATATATGTTTTAGATGATAAAGTGTTTACAGATGCAGAGTATAGTTTTATTACAACATTTGTTGATGAGAAAGATTATCAGGCATATATTAATAATACTCAATCAGAAATAACAACAGTTGGTTCTTATATAAAGCATATGGAATTTGAAGAAAATATTACAATTAAAAAAACATATATTTCAGTTAAAAATAAAATTTTTACAGATGCAAAGGAACTTACCCAATATTTGTTATATGGTACAACTGACTCTCAAGAAAATTATATTGTTAAGCAAGGTGATACTTTAGAGAGTATTGCTTCTGCTAGTAAGTTAAATGTAAGAGAACTTATGATTGCAAATCCTAAATATCGAAATGCTAATGCAGTACTAGCAATAGGCGATAAAATATCTAATAGAATTATTAATCCTATTCTTACATTATATGAAGAGATGAGACTTACTGAAGATGTTGAACAAGCTTATACTAAGACAACTGTTACTGATAACACTTTAAAAAGTGGTGAAAGTAAAGTTACACAAGCGGGGGTTACGGGACTTGAGAGAGTTACTCAAGAACTTAGGGTAATTAATGGTGAACGTTCACAAGAAACAACACTTATCAATTCAGTTACAATAAGAAATGCAGTTGAAGAGGTTACAAGTGTTGGTCCTAAATATAGTCCTACTTATGGTTGGACTGGTAGTGGTGGTACTGGTGGCACTATTAATACAGGACTTTCTTGGTCATGGCCAACGAAGACACCATACATTATTACAACAGACTATGAGTATCGTTGGGGTTCTTTTCATAATGCTATAGATATTTCAGGTACAGGATTTAATTCACCTGTATATGCATCACGAGCAGGTACTGTAGTTGAGATTTATAATTCATGTGCTAATTATGGCTGGTATGGTAGTATGTGTGGTGGCTCTTATGGTAATTATGTAGTTATAAAGCATGATAATAATTATTACACAATGTATGCTCATTTAACTAGTAATTTAGAGGTTAGCGTAGGTAGTCGTGTAAGTCAAGGTCAAGTAATAGGGCATATGGGTTCTTCTGGTTCTTCAACAGGAACACATTTACACTTTGGTTTATCAGTAGGTATGCCAAATCATGGTGGTAAATGGTATAGCCCTTGGAGTCTATTTCGATGAAAGTGGTTGTTTTAGCAAGTGGAAGCGAAGGAAATTCCACTTTCTTTTCCTCTGGGGGACAAAGAATATTACTTGATATTGGTAAAAATGCTAAGTATATTAAAGAAAAATTAATGGAAATAGGGGAAGATGCTAGTTTAATTGACGCAATTATAATTAGTCATACACATGATGATCATGTTAGTGCTCTAAAAATTTTTTTGAAAAAAAATCACCCTAAAGTTTATGTAACGGAGAAAATGTTTTATGATTTAGATTATTTAAAAGATTATGATAATGTCATAGTTTATGAAGATGATTTTTATATAGGAGATATTCATATTTTAAATATTCATGGAAGTCATGATGCGAGTGATTCTAGAAACTTTGTATTAGTACATGGGGCTAATTCTTTGGTATATTTAACTGATACTGGTTATTTGAATCGTAAGTATTTTGAACTTTTAAAAAATAAAGAATATTATCTAATGGAAAGCAATCATGATATAGAAATGCTTATGAATGGTCCTTATCCTAAATGGCTAAAGCAAAGAGTTCTTGGAACACTTGGACATTTGTCAAATAAAGATTCTAGTTTTTATCTTTCTAAATTAGTTGGCGAGAATACTAAAAAAATAATACTTATGCACTTATCACATCAAAATAATACAGAAGAAAAAGCACTTAGTACTTTAAGTGATACATTAGATGAATATGAAATAGAAAAGCCTTTTGTTTGTTGTGCAAAACAAAATGAAGTAACGAGGGTATGTGATGATAAAGATATTATGTGTAGGTAAAATTAAAGAAAATTATTTAAAAGAGATGATAAGTGATTATCAAAAAAGAATTAATAAGTATCATAAGTTAGAAATAATTGAAGTTAATGATAGTAATTCTTTAAACTTAGAAAGAGATTTATTATTGAAACATATTGATACAAGAGATTATGTTATTACATTAGAAATATTGGGTAAAGCATTAAAGAGTGAAGAACTAGCAAGTAAATTAGAAAATACTTTTGTACATTATCCGGTAATTACTTTTGTGATTGGTAGTTCATTAGGTTTACATGAAGATATAAAAAAAAGAAGTAATATGGCTTTGTCATTTTCAGAATTTACTTTTCCTCATGGCCTTTTTAGAGCTATTTTACTAGAACAGATATATAGGTCTTTTAAGATAATCAATCATGAGACTTATCATAAATAGGAGGGTTAATGACATTAGATGAATTAAAAAAATGTAAATATGCGGTTACACATACGGGTACTTTTCATGCTGATGATATTTTTGGGGCAGCATTTTTAAAACTTATTGTACCTGATATAGAAATTATTAGAACTAATGAAAACCCTAAAGTAACTGATTATATAATGTTCGATATTGGTATGGGTGAGTTTGATCATCATATGGTTTCTAATGAATGTAGGAGTGATAAAACGCCTTATGCTGCGTTTGGAAAGTTGTGGTGTCACTTTGCATCTTATTTGTATGATGAGAAGATTGTAAAAAAAATAGATAATGCATTTATTAAACATTTAGATTTATCTGATAATACTGGTGTTTATGATTCTTTATGTTATGCCCTTTCTGCTTTTAATCCTTTAGAAGATAATGAAACTGGCGATAAAGAGTTTATGGAATGTGTTTCTTTTGCTAAAAGAATACTAGAAAATTTAATTAAGAAAGAAGAAAGACATTTGGAGGAAGAGAAATATGTTATAGAAAAATATAATGCTTCTTTAGATAAACGAGTATTAGTATTAGATAAACATGCTTATTTTAAAGATTTTTTGCCTTTTAAGGAAACTATTTATGTTGTTTATCCCTCTAAAAGAGGTGGTTATTCAGCACAAGGGGTAAGTAAGAGTCCAGATACGGTAGAATTAAAGAAACCGTTTCCGGAAGAATGGACACATGAATTACCAGAAGGACTAAGATTTTGTCATAATAGTAGGTTTTTAATTGCGGCAGATACTTTGGAAGATATAATGAAATTTGTGTATGAAGCTCTAGATAAATAGAGTTTTTTTTACGTAAATATAAAGTGTTTGTTGTTTCATTTTTAACATTTTATGTTATTCTATATTTAGAGTGAGGTAACGTTATGGCTGGGATTGTTAGTAATATTAAAAATAATATAATGTTGGGGCAGGCTGATTATTTGTTTAGAAAAGCTTTTATAGAACAGTTGGATTGGTGATTTTATGATTGATACGATTAATAGTTATAATAGTTTATTAAATATAATTTATCAATTTTATTTGAAAATCAAAGATGATATATCTTTTAATTTTGCTGGCATAATTGATAATGATAAATTAAATGTTAATTTTTATAGAGATTTTGAAATTTCTGAAAATTTTACTGAAGGGTTTATTTTCTATGATGCTGCTAGTCAGAAGTTTTTTTTATCATTGCCAAACGGGATTTCAAAGTATGATAAAATAAGAAATGTAAATCCCATAAATTTGGTCGATATTGATAGTAAATTAAAGAATGGTTACTATTCATATTTTTCAAATGAAGAAATAGCGCAAATCATAAAAAAGTATAACATTGATTTTAAGAGTTATATAAAATATGAATTTTTAAGACAATACATTAAAAAAATTATTTGTTTAAAAGGTACAAGAAAATTATATTATTCTGATGATTATGTTAAATATACAGAAAATATTGGATTTAAACTTAATGATATAATAATTGAGATGGAAGCAAGATTGTTTGCAAGTAAATTTGGTTTGTTTTATTTACCAAATTCTGTTGGAAATATAAATATATTAAAAATAATTCATTTGGTATGCATAAATAATCATGATTTAATAATCAATGGTAATATAGATAAATTATTAGATGAATTGCCATATTTTATTTCTAATAAATTGTTTAAATTTGAAGAAAGAGAATTTGAGTTAAAATATCATTTGCACAAAAATAGTTTAAATAATGTTTAAATTAAAATTGCTTTTTAAAATTAAATCGTTTATAAGTGATTTTTTATTTATATTTTATGATTAGTTAATATTATGGAGGTAATTATGTCAGAACAAGAAGCAATAAACATGTTAAAAAAGTTGATTTCAGATTGGAAGAAAGCAAAAGATGAACTTGAAAATTCTGAAGAAATTTTAGAAATGCAAAATAGACTGATGGAACTTGAGGAAAAAAGTAATAATGAACTTTCGGAGGAATCTAAATCAGAAATAGCACAAATTAATACTCATTTTGAATCTATTATAGAACAAACGATGCAAAAATTATTGTCAGGTATAAATCAAAAAGATATGATAGATATATTAAAAAAAATATCACAAGAATTTATTGAAAAAAACAACATTGGAAAATCTGTTGTACTGGATGAAATAATAATATCTTTTTTACAACGAATAGAAGACCCAAATTGTAAAATATGTAATAATTTGTTAGCATCACAAGATTTTATTAATTGTTTATCTTTTCCACAAAAGTCTATAACACAATTAATAGAAAAAACTAATGATGAAAAAGCAGTTGTAGATTTTCTAGAAAACTATTGTCGTAATTTTAATAAGTGGGATAGAGATAATAGAGCTAATATTATTACTGATTTTGGTGAATTAGGTTCTTTTATAGTGGCAATTTTAAATTCAAAAAACTATTCACAAGAATTTAAAGATTATATTTTATCTAATCAAAAGTTACTTCCATATATTTCTTCCTCAAGTATTAGATATATTATATCAAAATCTAATTTTTCTAAAAGTAAGAAATTAAATTTACTAATTAGACCCGAAATATTTGATGCTCTGCTAAAATTCGATTTTTCTGCACTATTAGGAGAATTATGTGAAAATTACAATGATTTTCAAAATTTCATTGCTATTGATAAATTTGCTCAAAATATAGATATTGGATATTTTTTAAAATCTAGTAAATTGTCGTCAGCAGATTTAATGTCAATTCTTTTAGATGATAGGGTTAAAGTTAGAATAAGTGGTAGTATTCTTGCAAATTTTATGATATCAAAAAATTATGATTTTAAAACTAAAAAAAGTTTATTGTCCGATGAACTTTTATTTTCAAAATTATCTGGATTTGATATGGCAATAATTGTTGGCCAAGAATACCTTACAAGCGAGCAACGTTTTGAATTGTTAAATGACAAAAAAATTGTTGATTTGATTTTTAGTGGGAATGTTGATTTTAATGTTAATAATCTCTTTGGCTTTAATGGAGCATTTTCTTCTGAGTCAATGCCTCTTATAGATAAAGTAGCAATTGTAAAGAATGAAAAATTTATGAATTACATTGACAAGAAAATTATTCAGGAACTAATGTTTGAGCCTGATTTGGACATAGATACTGCAAATGATATTTTGTTCGACAAACGTTTTTTTTACAGGTTAATAGGTGAATGGAATGAAACTTTTAATTGTCCAAATAATTTTAGAGGATATAAAGGCCCTTTTAAGTATGACAAATATGAATACTTGAAAAAGTTATATTCTAAAAATCCATATCTTGTTAGGACTATAGTATTTGATTTGTTTCAAGACAATATATTAGATTTGGGTTTTGATTTTATTGAAAGAATGAGTAAATATCCAATAGAAGCAAAGTCATTGGCTTATGCTTTAGCTGATGAGAATTCTTCTGAGTATTTAAAAAACATGATTAGGTGTGTTGAAAATCTAAATGTTCCTGGTTTAGATATTATATTTTTTATGACAAGACTTATTGAAATAAGTAGAGACAATTCATATTATAGTAAAAATCCAAAAAAAATAAAAAAAATATCTAAAATAATACATAATAAGAATTTTGATACCAAGGAATTTACTGACAATAATTGGAAAACAATAACAGAAATTGGTATGAGGGATTTTTCACTTTATTATAATGGTATTTCTGGTAGTATGTTTGACGTTGAAAAAGATGAAATAGATTTTTCTTTAAATATTTTACCTGATATTAATACAATTGATGATTTAAATAATTATCAAAATAATAGAATGATATTGTGTGATGAATGTTTTAGGAAGGCCGTTGTTAAGAAAAATTTGTATGATGCAAAAAATGCTTACCTAAATAAATATTTTAATATAAATATACAAGAGGCACATGAAATAGTGCGAATGTTTGGTAATTCTATTGAAAAATTTGCGGATAAGCATGAATATGAATCACAAGTAAAATATATTGAAAATATTAAAAGAATTCTTGATATTCAAAAAATTCATGTTATTGCTGAACAATACTTTGAATCAGAAAATAGGGTTTTATCTTTTGAAGAAACTGTCTTTTTTGAGCAATCTATTAGACAAATGTTTAGTAAGGAAATATCTGATAGTGTTTATAAAGTTACTGATAAAATAAAAGATGAAAATGATGAATATATTTTTAATCAATCTAAAGAAATGGAATTTGTTATAGAAGAAAATGGTAATAAGTTTATAAAAAAAGTATCAGTTTTTGAACCTGGGTATGAATTTAAAATGCTTGTTCATAGTACTGCTGCTTATGGTAAAATGGAGTTAATAAACAATAACTACTTTGATTCATGGAATAATAGTAGTAGAAAATCTAATCATGGAATTTGTTGTTCATTAATTTCAAACGATAATTTAAGTATAGCCATGGTAAACGATGTTTTATTTGGATTTGATGGTTGGGATTCTAAATCAATAACTAAAATTGCACCATATGATATTTATTCTGCTAATGATGAGTATGACATTCAAGAGGGACGGCCATTAGTTTTTATGAGTGCTCAGGATATAATTGATAATACTAGACATTCACATAATGAACTTGTTTTAGAAAGAAATGAATTACGAAATGATAAAAAAAATCAAATGTTTCAAAATATTCAACCAAGTTATGTAATAATTTATAGCGATATGGATGATGAAATCAAACAGAATTCTATAAAATGCTCTTCAGAGATGAATATTCCAATTGTATTTTTGAATAAAGAAAAGATAATTCAACATGAGGTTAAAAAAATTGATAAAAAAATACAGGAATTTAATAGATGTAAAGATATGGAAATGAAACTTACTTTATTAGAACAAATATTGTTGTCTCATGAAAACAATCGAAGTGGTTTAAAATGGACAAATAATGATTGGGTAGATAAATATTTTCCTACAACAAAAATTGAAATATTATTAGATCAAATTATATCTGAAATACAAGCACATTATCAAGAAACTAATGACATTGTAGAATATTTTAAAAATAGTAATCGATTGATTAGTATTTTAGAAAAGGAAAATAACAAATTTAGCAATGCAATGGAAACTACGGAACGGTCAAATTATATGGATATTTCAATTGATAAGTATATATCTCAATTGATGCAATATATTAATGTTAACTTATGTAGAAACAATACTCCAAAATTGATGAATATTATTAAGGTTAATCAATTTGAAAATTCAGATTCCACGTTGACTCAAATTTTTTCTGAGATTGATTGCGATTTTTTAAGTAAGCAAATAGATGATATTATGACAAATAAATTATATTTGAATGCTGATAAAAATCATAGTATTGAACATATAGAAAGAGTTATGTTTTTGTCACAATTGTTAGGAAGGCAAGAGTTAAAATTAGATAATGGTTCAATTGATGAGCACGCTATTAGTCTTTTAACTGAATGCGCAAAATATCACGATTGTGGTAGAAAAAGTGATTATTATGATAACAGACATGGTTTAGAAAGTGCAAAAAAAATGGAGCCTTATTTATTTCAAAAAGGTTTTAGTAAGAATGATATTAAGCTTATGCAGGTTGTTGTTGAGTATCATGCCGATATTGATGATGATTTTAGATTTGAAAAAATTTGTGACAAATATGAAATTGAACGTAACCAAAGAGATTATGTTAAAAAAATTGCTAATATTTTGAAAGATTCTGATGCTTTAGATCGGGTTAGATTTTTAAATTCGGATTCAAAACTTAATAAGCAAATGTTAAGATTTGATTTTTCAAAGGAATTAATACCAATAATTAAAGAACTTTACGAATCTTACAAGAGTTATGATAAACAACAATTTGAGTTAAGTTGTCGTTATATACAGGAACAAAAGGTTTTAAAGTCTACATTAGCTCAAAATGATTCAAATGAATATTTTGAATTATCTAATCATGGAAGAAATATGTGAATACGTGAAATAAATTGAACGTAAAAATTGCTAATGCACCTGCTGAATTACAAGAAGCACTTAGACAAATGGCACCTAATAGAGTTAATTATTATAATAATGGAACTCCTGTTTTTGAAGATCCTAGTAGAGGAGTAGCAAGGTAATCTTGTTACTTTTTTGTTGTAATATTATTTGGAAAAAAATATTAAAATAGTAATTGACTCTCCAGTTGATTGTATGATAAGATTTTTTTGTAAATGTTTTTTGGGAGGTTTGATATATATGAACATTATTGAAAATATTTATAAATGTGCTGTTTGTAATAAAGAAGCAAAGTATAATGATGTTTTATCTTGGCATAATTTTGGGTATGGAGATATGGATGGTAAACCTAAAAATGATTCGATAATTGGTTTTAATATTAAGGAGTGTCCACATTGTCATTATGTAAGCTTTGATATTACCGAACCTATTGTACATAAGTATTGTAATAATCTTAAAGATTGGCAAAAAAGTAAAATATTTGAAGAAATGCAGAAAATTAAAAATGATAGACTTAGAAAAATAGTTGGTGTTGCTAGTCAGTATGAAGAAAATCAACAATATTTCTTGGCTTATAAGACATTTATTAATGCTTCTTGGGTTTGTGATAATGAAGAAGATGAAAGGTATTATAGACAAGTCGGACTCCAAATTTTATTTAATAATGTTTTAAAAAGAGTGCCCGATGAAATATTAATTATATGTGATTTGCTTAGAATGGACGGACATTTTGAAGATGCTTTAGAATTCTTAGATTTATCTGATGGCATTTTTGATGATGAAACCGAAAATGAATTTAAGATACACAAAGCCTTAATACAAATGGCTAAAAATAAAGATAATAAACGTCATAGTCTAGAAGAAATATTAAAATAGTTTGAGTTATGTTAAAATTTGTTGATAACTAAAAAAGATGAAGAAAATCATAAATTCTTCATCTTTTTGTCTTAAAAATGAAGTAAACAAGTCCAAAATTTAGTACAATTTAATTGTAGTCTAAAATTAGTGCTAAATAAAAATAATCGGAGGTGTTTATATAAATAATTTTACTAAAAATACATATGAAATGAAAACAGAATGAGTGTAAAATTAACCGCACTTATAAAGACTTTCTTAACTATAAAGCAGCTAACAATATCAACTATTATGTAGAAATGGACACTGTTGAAGGTATTAAAGGACACTGTTCTTTACTCACTTTAAACTTTATACCCTTTAACTTTATGATAGCCTGTAAATTAGAAAGTCAAACAATATCTGAAGTTACTGCCAAAATTAACGGAATTAGAGCAATACTTGGATATGAATCATTTTATAAAAAATTTCCAGTGATATTAACTGACAATGGTAAAGAGTTTAAAAGGCCATACTTAATCGAAGATAATGGTCCTGATGTTATTAAAATTAAGGTGTTCTTTTGTGATTCTAGAAGAAGTGATCAAAAAGGAGGTATTGAGGTGACACATGAATACATAAGAAGATTTATTGAACAAGGTACAGATTTAGATAGATATTCTAAAGAAGATATTTATTTAATGATGAATTATATTAACAATATTAAAAGAGAAAAATTAAATGGTAATACACCATATAATTTAATGAAAGAAAAATAGGAGAAGAAAACATAAAAAAACTAGGTTTTTATTTTATCCCCGCAAAATATATTATACTTAAACCTAGTTTATTCAATAAAGATAATAATAAATAATCTACGCCTAGGCTCCGTTATTTATTATTATCGAATGGGTAAAATGGCACATTTAATTATTTCTAATATTACATCTTAAATGGTGCATTTAGTCATTCACGTTATTGTGTTCGACACTTTTTGGTGTGGAATGAAATATTAAAATTACCATTTTTTAATAGTGTACCAGTCAAACAAATACACTATTTTGGGCCATTTACTCGTTCAGTGCCATTATACTACTATATTTTCTAATTTTGGTCAATTTAAATTTTCACTTGAGTATTAATTAATAAAAATTTAAAAATAGAATTAATTTTATTGAAAAAAACGAAACTCAAATAAAATAGTAATTGACTCTCCAGTTAACTGTAATGATTTAATTTAATTACAGGTGGTGAGTTATATGGCAAAATATTGTGCGGATTGTGAATATATAAATACTTTTGATAAGAAGCGTGATGGTATTTATAAGTGTAAGAAATGTAAATGCTATGTTTTTCCTTGTAGTGGGTGTTGTGAAAAATTTTCAGAAAGTTATAGTAGAAATTGGTATGAAAAGCAAAAACTTTACGATTTAGGGAAAAAAAAGAGTCAAGATACTATACCAATTACTATGTATGTGATAGTATTTATATTGTTATGTATTCTTTATTTTGTTGGAAAAATGATGGGGTATTAGGTTGGTGAGGTAAGTGAAATTAAAGATAGGAGAGTTTTCTAAACTATGTAATATACCAGTTAAAACCTTACGTTATTATGATGATATTGACTTGTTTAAACCAAGTGAAATAGATCTTTTTAGTGGATATAGATATTACACAGAAGAACAGCTTGATGATATATATCTAATTATGGAACTAAAGGAAGCTGGGTTTTCACTTTTAGAAATTAGAGATAACTGGAATAATTGGAATGATGAATATTTTTTGAGACAAAAAGAAAAAGTGTTTCAAGAACAAAAACTATTAAATGAGAGAATTAAAAAACTTGATGAACTTAGAACAAGAATAGCTCATGGTATGATTTATAAAGAAAGAGTAGAAGATGTACTCTTAAGAAGGAAGGATTGATTATAAATGAAAAATACAAATTTAATTATTGGCAAACCTGATAGTGGTAAAACAAGAGGTTATATGTTTAACCAGGTTAAAGAAATGATAAGTAATGGTGAGAAGCTATTTATTTGGGATAATAAAGAAGAATATTATAATTACTTTTATAATGATTTAAAGGATTCTCATTATACTATTAAAATGGTACGGCTAGATGAACCAGAAAATTCTAATGGCTTTAATATACTAAGTATTCCTTATTCGTTATATAAAAATGGTAATGTTGATAAGGCTTTATTGCTTATTCAAGAGCTTGGGGTATCTATGGTTAATACTAGTGATAATGTAACTGATTTTTGGGATAATAATGCTAGAGATTTATTATGTTCTTTAATTCTTTTGTTATTTAAAGAAGGCAAGAAGGAAGAAATAAATTTTTATAGTATAGTTAATCTTTTAAGAAAAATTGATGAAGATCAAAATAAACTTATTGAAGATTTAAGAAAATATTTAAGTAAATTAGACGTGATAGACCCAATATATAGTTTTGGTTCTGCTAGTATTTTTGCACCAATAGAAACAAGAAGTGGAATATTTGCAACACTTAAGTCAGCTTTAAGTAGTTATATTTTTAGACCTGCTATGTTAGATTTAGTAAGTACTAATGAAATAGATTTATGTAAAAGAGATAAAACTGCTATTTTCTTTTCAGGGACTGGTAAAAATAGTTCTTTAGGTTTAGTATTATTAAAACAAGTTTTGACTAAAAAAGAAAAAGATACTAGTTTGGTGTTAATATTTGATAATTTAAATAAAATACCTAAAATTCCTTTTATAGATGATTTTATAGAGTATGCTTCTAATAATAATACTATAAGTTATTTTATTACTAATAATTATAAAGAATTAATTAGTATGTATGGTGAGTTTATTTTTGAAGGGGTTAATAATGTTGTACAGATAGAACCAATTGAAATAGAGTATCAGGGTAAAATAGGGGTGATGCCTAGAATTACCGTTAAAGAAAGGATAATGTGTAATTTTGAATTTTTAGAGTCATAGTAGGCTCTTTTTTTAGTTGACTTTAAATATTTGTTTTGCGATAATTTATAGCGATAGGAGTGAAAGTATGATAGGTAATGATTGGGATGAAAAATTAAGAGTTGTAGAAGAAAGTGATGGATTTAAAAAGTTTATGGGTGTTGTTAAACATGAATATGCTACGAAAACTATTTTTCCACCAAAGGGTTATATATTTAATGCACTTAAATTGACCCCTTTTAGGGATGTAAGAGTGGTTATTATGGGACAAGACCCGTATCATGGTGAAGGTGAAGCACATGGACTTTCGTTTTCAGTGCAAAAGGGTATTAAAGTACCTCCATCATTACAAAATATTTATAAAGAATTATATAGCGATTTAGGAATACCACCACGGAGCGATGGAGATTTAACTGGCTGGGCAAAAGAAGGGGTACTTTTATTAAATGCTGTTTTAACAGTTGAGAAAGATAAACCGGCTTCACATAGAAAATTAGGCTGGGAAAGACTTACTGATTATATTATTAAACTTGTTAATGAAAAGGATACGCCAGTAGTGTTTATATTATGGGGAAATTTTGCTAAGGAAAAAATGAAGTTTATAACTAATCCAATCCACTTTGTTATAACGTCTCCTCATCCAAGTCCTTTTTCAGCTCGTTATGGTTTTTTCGGAAGCAAGCCATTTTCTAGAACAAATGAATTTTTAAAAAGTAAAAATTTAAAAGAGATTAATTGGGCGAGAGTTGAATAAAAAAAAGAGACTTTCGTCTTTTTTTAGAATTTGAAATCATTATTATTATCATCTTGCATATCTTTACCGTCAAAGAATGGTTTTATTTTGATATGATGAATTTTAGCAACAATATTATTAGGAAATTTTCTAGTTATATTATTTAAAATAGCTACCTCTTTGTTATAGTATAAAATACATGCGGTTAGTTTTTCATTACATTCTTTGAAATCATGAATTATATTTATCATATTTTCATTGCTTTCTAAATCTTCGTGATCGTGAAAAAGATTGTTTATAATGCTTTCGGCTGTTTTTAGTTCACGTTCTAAGTCAAAGTTAGAAATATCTTGGGTTTCTAAGGCAATGTATTCTTTTAAATATTCTTTTTTAGTTTTAAGTACTTCTAATATTACTAAGTTAGATCTTTTTACTAAATCAAATTTTTCTCTTAAAGCGTTATCTATTAGACTTTCTACATGTTCTATTTTTGATTTTTCTGTTTGCAATTTGTTATATATTGTAATATATAAAATTGCAAGTAAGCCAACAATTATAGTTATTAATAAAATTATATTTAATGGTTCCATTTTTTATTCTCCTAACTTAATTTAATTTTATCATAGTTTTTTTTTATTTGCATTATTTCATTGCTGATTTTTAATAATTATTTTATAATTTTATATATGGTAGGAGTGATAAGATGAAATTTAATTCGTTGATACCAGAGCTTAGTGTTACGAATATTCTAACTAGTACTAAGTTTTATGTTCTTTTAGGATTTAATGTTAAGTATGAGAGAAAAGAAAATAAGTTTGTTTTTTTAGAATACGAAAATAATCAGATTATGATAGAAGAAATAAATAATAATTGGAGTGTTGGTAAACTTTCGTATCCTTTTGGAAATGGTATTAATTTAAGTATGGAAGTTAGTGATATAGATGCTCTTTATCAAAAAGTGAAGAAATTAGATATACATATTTTTAGAGAACTTAAAGTTAGTGAATATAAGGTTGATGATGAAGTCTATCAAGATAAAGAATTTTTAATACAAGATCCAGATGGGTATTTACTAAGATTTACTAGTTGATTGAAAGGTAGTGTTAATAAATGGAAAAAAGTTATATTAATCTTTTTACGCTGGAGCAACTTAATAAATATGGTTTAACAAAAGATGATCAAAATAAAATTGCTGTACTTGTTGCTAAGGCTATTAATGAAGGACTATATACGTCTACAAAGGATTTTCAACATAATTTGCTACATATAGAAAGAGTACTTGCTTACATTTGCATGATTGCTAATAAGTTGAATAGTGAAGATATTGATTTAGAATTACTTTTGACGGCAGCTTTGTATCATGATATTGGTAAAACATTAGGTGCCTCTAATCAAACGCATGGATTTGTTGGTGCAAAACAATTTTTAGATAATCATGTTGATGATTTGGATTATAAAAGGGCCACTATTATTTCCATATTAATAAAGCAGCATGCTTTAGAAGAAAATAAAATTGATTTTTCCAACGTAAAAATTACTGATATAGAAAAAATGAAAGTTCAAAAAATGAGTGATATTTTGAAAGATGCTGATGCTCTTGATAGAAATAGGATTAATTATCCAGCACCAGTTGGGGGATGTGACATTAATAAACTTAGAATTAAAGAGGCAAAAACTGTTTTAAGTTTTAGCAATGCTTTTTTAGCTGATTATAATTTGGCTATGATCCACAATAAAGAAGAGTTAGAAGGGAAAATAATTTTAAATAATTATAAGCTATTAGATGAATGGATTAGTGCTTTTCATAATGGAGAAAAAAATATATTTCATGCTTCTTTAAATCCTTGTATTGAAAAATTAGAGGTAAACGAAAGTACTCAAAAAGGAAAATATGTTTATGGAGGAATAGATCCTGTTGATTGTTTTAAAATGGCTACATTTCGTTCATCTACTTTATTTCCAAGAGAAAAAAATGCGATTAAAGAAATATTTCCAGGCACAATAGATGAAACTTTAGATTCTAAATATATATCTATATATAAATTGCCTGAAGATAAATTTGTGGAGTATTTAGAACCAAGTACTAAGGCTCCTAATGGTGAGTGGATTTCTTCATACTCACTAGTGCCAACTGAACAGGTGTCTTTTAAAGCGCTAGATTTGCTTCATTATTTGGAATCTAGAAATGAAATTAAGATAATCAAAGACTATACTTTTAGTGCTCAATTTCTTTCTTTTATAAACGCTTTTAGAATGTATATTTGGCAAATAAAGCAAATTAAAGATAAACCATTTGCTATGGATAAGCATTTCGAATTGCTAAGTACTGTGGCTCAGTATTATAGTAGTGATAAATCTTTTATAGATATTTTGGGTTTTGTTAGAAATGATATAGATAATGAGATAAGACATTATATTGATTCTTTTACTAAACAGCATGGTAGAGAACCTGATTATGATAATGAAAATGAATGTTTAAAAAAATTACTTGAAATATATAATAAAAAGTATTTTTATATAAATGATGATGGACAAAAGTCTTTAAATGAGGAATATTTAAATGAATTACTAGCATCTAATAATTATGAATATAGAGTTTCAAATGGGAATTTAGAACCATATAAAAAAGATCAAGGTTTAACTAGGAAAAGAGCAGTAAATGGTTATTTTAATTGCTTTGTTGTTATAATATTTACACTTATGATTGGAGTAATATTAGCAATAGTTTTGGCTAATAAGTGATTTTTATAAATTTAATTTGTTTTAAGTCATTGTAGTTATACATGGCTTTTTTTGATACAATATTTTTTATTTATTTTAAAGTCTTATGGTTATTAAATTATTAAAACAGCTTATATTAATTTTTCTTTTTTTCTTGAATAATTATTTCAATATTGTGTATTTTAGCAAGTTCTAGTAAGTCTTTAAAGAGAAAGTTACTTCTTCCTAGTTCATTAGATTGTTCTCAATCTTTTGATTTGTTAATTGTTTGGGCAAATTCTTTTTGTGTTTTACCTGTGCTTTGCCTTATAAAATATAAAATTTCATTTGGTTTATAGTCATTTGGCTTAAGACCAGTTATAAATTTAAAAAGTACTTTGAGTGTTAATGGGTCTGGAACTAAGAATAATCCATTCATCTTTACATCATAAATTTATTAGGGTTATTAATTTAATTCTTTTTATGATAAACTTGGTTTAGGGTGATACATATGAAACTTATTAGAATTGTTGTAGGTGAGCTACAAGAAAATTGCTATATTTTAGTTAATGAAAATAATGAGGCGATAGTAATAGATCCAGGTGATGAAAAAGAAAAGATATTAGATGTTTTGAGTACTAAAAAAGTTGTTGGGCTTTTAGTTACACATTATCATTTTGATCATATTGGGGCTTTAGATTATTTAAAAGATAAATATGGGTTACAAGTTAATGTAATACCTAAAGGTTTTCAGTGTGAAATAATAAATACACCAGGACACACGAAGGATTCTAAGTCTTTTTGTTTTCGAGATATTAATGCTATTTTCGTAGGAGACTTTATATTTAAAGGGAGTATTGGTAGAACTGATTTAGGTGGTAATAACGAAGAAATGAAAAAAAGTATAAAAATGTTTTTAGATAGTGATTTAGAAGATACGATTTTATATCCTGGGCATGGAGCACCTACAACTATTCGTGATGAAAAAGATAATTTGGAATATTTCTTAAATACTTTATAAAGTTTAGAACAAGCGTTCGAAAAAGTGCTGGCATATGGTTTTTAATCCTTTAATATAACTAGCATACATTTTGAAGATTATTTATTTAATAGTGTAAGAAAACTACTGAGGTATTATTTTGATAAAAGTTAAATATGTACAAAAGTAAATAATGATTATTCTTCAATAGTAAATATATAGAATATGGAGGCTTTAATGAATCAAATAAGTGAATATAATGAAACAACTTTTGAAAGTATTAAACATATTAATGAATATGGAAAAGAGTATTGGTATGCTAGAGAATTGTAAGTGGCTCTTGAGTATAAAGAGTGGAGGAAGTTTTCTGGAGTAATGGGATAAAGCTATGAATGCATGTAATAATAGCAATATTAATGTACTAGACCATTTTGTCCAAGCCGACAAAATGGTAGAAATAGGCTCTGGTGCTAAAAGAAAACAAGTTGATTATGAATTATCAAGATACGCTTGTTATTTGATAGTTCAAAATGCAGATGCTAGAAAAAAGGTTGTTGCTTTAGGACAAACGTATTTTGCTGTGCAAACTAGAAAACAGGAATTAAGTGAAAAAGAATATGTTAATTTAACTGAAGAAGAAAAAAGATTTACTCAAAGATATTTAACTAAAAAGGGTAATTATTCTTTAAATCAAACGGCTAAAAATTGTGGCGTTAAAAATTTTGATAAATTCCAAAATGCTGGATATAAGGGACTATATAATGGTGAAACGGTAAATGATATTGCTAAAAGAAAAAAATTAAGATATCGTGAAGATATTTTAGATAATATGGGCAGTGAAGACTTAGCGGCCAATCTTTTTAGGATAACGCAGACTGAAGCAAAGTTAAAAAAAGATAATATTTCTAGTGAAGATGATGCAAATCAAACACATTATAATATTGGCAAGAATATTCGTGATGTTATTATTAAAAATGGCGGCGTAAGTCTTCATAATTACCAACGCCAAAAAAATCTTTAAAAGAATTAGAAAAAGAAAAGAAAATACAAATAAGACTAGAAAAAAACAATTAGATTTTTCTAATTGCTAATCAAATGTATCTGAGTAATCCACATTGTAATTTATTTTCTCATTAAATTCAACAAAGTTAATATATAACATACGAATTAAATACCATGTGCCATTATTAGGGTTAGAAAGAATTAAATGATCTCTTCCAGATTGTTCTATAACACCGGTATATATTTTGTCACGCCATTCATTAGAATCAGGGAATGAAGCATATACTTTTACTAGTTTTCCTTTGTTTAATCTTAATATATTTTCTATTAAACTTTGTTCTAATGGGTATGATTGTTCGACTGAGATATTACCTGGTGGTGTTATGGGTGCTGCGCTTGATGCACTTGGAAATGTAGGATTACTAAAAAAACTACCGTTTATAATTATCACCTCTAGTTAAGTTTATGAATATTTTTTTTATTTAGAACTCTTGTTATTTTACTATTATTCTTGTATACTTTTTATTATAAGGAAGTGCTTTGATGAAAAAGAAATTATTAAATTTTTTGACACTATGTTTGTGTTTGTTTGTATTTATATTTGGCGTTAGAAATGTATTAGCGGATTCTGGTTGGGATTCGTCTTATGATAGTGGTAGTTCATGGGGTAGCAGTTCATCAAGTAGTAGCTCTTGGGATAGTGATTATTCATATGGCAGTAGTAGCAGTAGGGGAGGCAATTTAAGCGCTGGTGAAACATTTATCATAGCAATATTTTTGATAGGCGGTATGGTTGTTTTTGTGATTGTGATGTCAAAATCTTCGCCTACATCAGGTAATAATATTTCTTCAAGTAATAATTATGATTCTTATAAAGATATTTCATTAGAAGATTTACAAAAAGTTTTACCTAATGAAAATTTGGAAAAATTAAAACTTAAACTATATCAAAAATTTAAAGATATACAAGATGCTTGGGAAAACTTTAATTATGATGCTTTAAGAGAAATGTGTACTGATGAACTTGCAGAAAGTTATATATCACAGTTAGATACTTTAAAATTAAAAAATGGTAAAAATGTAATGAGTGATTTTAATCCAATTGATATTAAAATTACTAGTGCTAAGTTAGATAATGACCTTATAAGTGTCGTAGTGTATGCAAATATTACATTCTATGATTATGTAATTAATGAAAAAACTGGTGAAGTAATAAGAGGTAATAAATCTCGTAAAGTAAATAATCATTATCTAATGACGTTTGTTGTTGCAAATGAAAGTATTACTAAGTGTCCTGGTTGTGGGGCAGAACTTAAAATGAATACAAGTGGCGTATGTGAATATTGTAGAATGAAAATTGTTAAGAATGCTAGTGATTTTGTTTTAAGTAAAAAAACTAATATTAATAGGTGATAAAATGGATATTAAAGAATTTAGTTTATATGATAAAGATTTTAATGAAAGTATGTTTTTGTCTTTTGTAAATAATGTTTTTGTGAAAGTTTTTACGAGTATAATGATGGATAAGTTAGATACTGTGAAACATTATATGAATGAGTTTGTTTATGCATATTGCAGTCATATATTAAATGAGGCTAAAGATATTGGTGCGCGACATATGTATGATGAGATGAATGTTTGGGATAGCAAAATAAAATCTTTAGATATTACCGATGATTATTTTGTGATAAATGTATTTTTAAGAGCGCGTTATATGGAATACATGCTTGATATGGAAAGTGGTAATACTATCTCTGGTAATGATAAATCAAGAGTAGTTGTGCCATACTTATTAACTTTTAAAAAAAGAAGAGATAGTTATAAAAGAAGCATTATGCCTAAGTGTACTTATTGTGGGGCTTCTATTGATATTCATAATAATGGTATATGTCCTTATTGTAGAGGTGTTTATGATACTGAAAAACATGATTATGTATTAAGTGAATTAAAAAAAATATAGGAGGGTTTATGGATTTTGAAAAGATTAAAGAAAGTGTCTTAAAAAAAGATTTTTATAAAAGATATTTGATAATACTTATAGGAATATTTTTGCTTGCTTTAGATTATAATTTGTTTTTGCTTCCTAATAACTTTGTTATTGGGGGTACAACTGGTCTTTCAATTGTTACTAATAAACTTTTTGGGTGGAACCCACAGACTTTCTTGTATGTTAGTACAGCTATTTTAATTATTTTAAGCTTTACTTTATTAGGGGTTAAAAAGACTATTACTTCTTTTGTTGGTAGTATAATGTATCCCCTTTTTATAAGTTTTACTATGCCTCTTGCTAAATTGTTAATGCCTTATTTTACTTTTGATTCAATTATTTTAACGATTCTTGTAGCTGGTAGTATATATGGATTTGCTTATGGGATTATTTATAAAGTTGGGTTTGATACAGGTGGTAGTGATATTCTAATTAGAATAGTAAATAAGTATTTACATATGCCAGAGGGAAAAAGCTCTGTAGTAGTCCAGGGAATTATAATTTTAATTGGTGGGATAGTTTTTGGTATTAATCAAATGATATATGCAATCATTATATTAGTTTTGTATACGGGAATTATGGATAAAATTATAATTGGTATAAGTGATTCAAAAATGTTTTTTGTTTATACAAGACATTCTAAAAAAGTTACAGATTTCATTTTGAATGATTTGCATACTGGGGTTACTATATTAGAAACGGAAGGTGGCTATACAAAAGAAAAAAGAGATACTTTAATGTGTGTAGTGCCTAACAAAGATTATTATATATTTAAAGAAACCATTTTAGAAATTGATCCCTGCGCCTTCTTTATTATTCATGATTGTTATGAAGTACAAGGAGGAGTGAAAGATAAGAATTTACCATTTATCTAATGGTTTTTTTGTGGTATTATTAAAGTACGAGGTGGTATAAGTGAAGTTAATTAAAGTTGAACATGCTTATAAAGTGTATAAGAATGGCACGACCGCGGTGGCAGATATAAGTGTTTCAATTGATAAAGGGGAATTTGTTTTTGTTATTGGTTCTACAGGCTCAGGTAAATCGACATTTATTAAAATGTTATATCGAGAGGAAAAACCTACTAAGGGCAAAGTTATAGTAGGCGGAATCGATGTTGCTAAATTAAGAAATTCAAAAGTATATAAACTAAGAAGAAAATTAGGAGTTGTTTTTCAAGATTTTAAATTATTGCCAAAATTAAATGTTTATGAAAATGTTAGTTTTGCTTTGGAGACGCTTGGGCTTCCTAATAACGAGATAAGGCCTAAAGTTTTAAGAGCGATTGAAGCAGTTGGCTTAAAAGAAAAAACAAGAAATTTACCTAGTCAGTTAAGTGGCGGTGAACAACAAAGAGTAGCGATTGCAAGGGCGCTTGCCAATGATCCCAAACTTTTGATATGTGATGAGCCAACAGGAAACTTAGACCCTGAAACATCAAAAGAAATTATGGATATACTAGAAAATATTAATCAAACGATGGGAACGACAATTATAATGGCTACCCATGATAAAGAACTAGTAAATAGAATGAAAAAAAGAGTACTTGTAATAGAAGATGGTACTCTTGCAAGTGACACAAAGAAAGGAAGTTATAAAGTACATGAGAGCATTAAGGATTCTAAGTAGGAGTATAAGAGATTCATTTAAGAGTGTATTTCGTAATTTTTCTTTATCGGTAGCATCTATTTTGTGTACGACAATTACTCTTATTTTAGTAGCGCTGGCTTTATTTCTATCTTATAATGTAAGGCAAATAACTACTAATTTGGAACATGAACTTACTATAGTTGTCTATTTAAAGCAAGATACGACAGAAGAACAAAAGGTTTTAATTCAAAATGATTTAAAAACTATGGAAAACGTTGATACTTATAAACTGAAAAGCAAAGATGAGTGGAAAGCGGAAATGAAAAAAGAAAGTGATACTTTTAAATCAGTTTTGGATTATTTGGATACTAATCCACTTCTTGATAGTATTACAGTAACTGTAGATGAGGTAAGGAATTTATCGAAAACAGCTGAAAGGTTAAGAGAATATGAGTTTGTTTCTAGTGCTGAATATGGCGAAGGCATGGTTGAAAATATTATTGGTGTTTTTGATGCAATTAGTTTAGGAACAATTGGCATGGTTGTAGCTTTAGTTTTAGTAACGGCTTTCTTAATTGGTAATACGATTAAGTTAACAATTTTTTCAAGGAAAACAGAAATTGAAATTATGCGTTTAGTTGGGGCTAGTAATACGGCTATTAAATTACCATTTGTTTTTGAAGGGTTTATTTTAGGTGTAATAGGTAGTATAATTCCTATCGCTTTAAGTATATATGGTTATGTATTTTTATTTGATAAAACAGGAGGATATTTGTTTACAAAAATTATTACTTTAACTAAACCTTTCCCATTTGTTTTATATGTTTCATTATTCTTATTATTAGTTGGTTCTTTAGTTGGTATGTTAAGTTCTTGGTTTGCCGTTAGAAAGCATTTAAAGATATAATGAAAAAGAAAATTTTAATGATATTTACTTTATTACTTTTTATGCCTAGTATGGTTTTTGCAACTAGTCAACAAACTTTAGGAGAATTAAAAAGTGAATATCAAACTAAATTAAATGAACAAAAAGAATATGAAGCTAAAAGTGAAGAGGCTAAGGCTGCAATAAAGCAAAATGAGGCTGCTAAAGCACAAGCAGAACAAGATATTCATGCAGCTGAAGAAGCAATGGAAACGGCTCAAATAAATATAGATGAATCTAATAAAAAAATAGAAGAACTTACTAAAAATGTTAAAGAAGTCTTACTTTATTTACAACAAGTAAATGGTAGTAATGCTTATTTGGAGTATGTAAGTGGGGCTAGTACAATTACTGATTTTGTTTCTAGAGTAGCGGTAGCAGAACAACTTTCTCTTTATATTGAAAAAAGTACAAAAGATTTAGAAGCAGAAATAAAGAAAAATGAAGAGTTAAAGGTTGAACTAGAACAAAAGAAAGTTAATTTGAATAAACAAATTACTATATATGAAGCAACAATTAAGGCTAAAACGGAAGACGTTGCTAATTATGATAAGTATGCGCTTGATATTAATACACAAGTTAAATCACTTAAAACTAATTTAGATAGTGCAGTTAAACGTTGTGAAAAGTATGCGCCTGATTTAGGTGATAAAGCAATAATTAATGTTGATTGTATTGATAAAAGTACTGGAAATATTTCTAATGATGGTTGGCTTAAACCACTTAATTATGGAACAATTATGAGTGGGATTGGTAATAGATGGGGTTCTTATCATAATGCACTTGATATAAGTGGTAATAGTCCATTTGAAGGAACACCAGTTTATGCAGCAGCTGCAGGAGTTGTTTCTGGAAAGATTAGGCAGTATTGGTGCGGTGGAAATATGCTATATATTGATGTGGTTGTAAATGGAGTATCATACACGACTTATTATTATCATTTATTGAGATTTAATGTTAATGTAGGTGATGTTGTTGACCAAAATACGATTATTGGTTGGGTCGGTGGCTATTCAACAAGTACAAGTCATGGTGGCTATGATAGTTGTACGACTGGTGCACATTTACACTTTGGAGTAGCAAAAGGATTTTATAATGGTTATTCAATATCAAGAAGCAATGTTATAACTCCACCAGGGTTCCCTAACTTAGAGGGATGGCGTTTCTATTCGAGAACACAAATGTATTAAAATAGGATTGTTAATTACAGTCCTTTTTTTCTGATGATATTGACTAGTTTTTACAAAAATGTGATAATTATTGTGCAAAAGTTTGCAAAAGTGTGATTTTTGATTATTGTTTAAATAATTATAGGAGGTTTCATATGACTTTTTCGACGAGATTAAAAGAAGAAATTACTAGTTCATCACTTAATTATGTTTCTACGTATAGTGAATTATCCGCAATTATAAGATATGATGCGGCTATTAAAGAAAATTCTATAACCCTTACTTTTGAAAATGCTAGTGTAGCAAGAAGAGTATTTAAAGATATAAAAAGTTTATTTAATATAGTGCCTAAGATAATAGTTCGTAATCAAAAGAGGTTTAGAGCTAAACAAATATATATATTAGAAATTAAAGATAGTGTTAAAGAAATACTTAAGAAACTTAATATTTATGATAATGGTAATTTTTTAGAAATGAATAGTAATTATTTATTAGATAAAGAAGAAAAAAAAGATTTTGTAAGAGGGGCTTTTTTAGTAATTGGCTCTATTAATGACCCAAGTACAAGTGGTTATCATTTAGAATTTGTTTTTAATAAATTAAATGATGCTTCATTTATGAATAATCTTTTACATGAAATGAAATTTGATAGTAAAGTTATTGAACGAGGAAATCATTATATGCTTTATTTAAAAAGTTCTGAAGAGATAAGTGATATGATAAGAATGTTTGGGGCTTCTAATTCTTTGTTTTATTTTGAAGATATAAGAATATATAGAGACCATAAGAATATGGTTAATAGGCTTAATAATTGTGAAATTGCTAATCAAGAAAAAAGTACTAAAACAGGTATGGAACAATTAGAACTTATAAAGTTTTTAAGAGATAATGACTTAGTAGAATTGTTAGAAGAAAAGACAAAACTGGTTTTAGAATATAGAGAAAAATATCCAGAAAGTTCTTATCAGGAATTAGCGGATATTATTTCAGTAGAGACAGATTATCATATAGGAAAATCAGGTATTAATCATCATTTTATTAAAATGAAGAAACTAAAAAATAAATTTTTGGAAAATGAAAAGAATGAATAGGTTTAGTTCATTCTTTTTTGCTAGAATCAATAATGCTTCTTTTGTAAGGCTTTCTTTCATCAGTAAGATATAGGATATAATCTATGCTTGTATTGTAAAATAAGGCTAATTTAATTAAGCCATCATATGATAATTGGTTTTCTTCTGTTTCTAATCTTGAGTATTGTTGTTGAGATACATTTAATATTTTTGCTAAGTCTTTTTGGAGTAAGTCTTTGTCTTCTCTAATTTCTTTTAGTCTGTTCATATTCTCACCAAAAACAATTTATCATACACGGAAAAATTGTATTGAAATATACACGGAAAACGGGTACAATAATTATGATAGGTGATGATAAGATGCAACTTAAAAAGTTTAAAAAGCTTAATTATAGAAATAATCTTATAATTGTTATTTTAATTTTGATGATTATAATTTTAGCTAGTGTCTATTTATATAAGACATATGCAATTTTTACAAGTAATAAACAATTTAATGTGATAAATGGAACTGTTGGGGACCCAGGGGATATATATTTTGCATATTATGTGGATGGGAAGATAACGAGAAGTATGCCTACTCAGAATACAGGTTATACGTTAAATGAAGAGAAGAGTGAATGTACCAATGGTGTTGTAGCAAAGTGGGATAATGCTAGTTGGCAATTTATAGGAAATTATAGTAATTATAACGCAACTGATTATACAAGGACGAGGTGTAATTTGTATTTTGAGAAGACTAGCAAAATAGTAAGTACGTCTATTGGTGATATAGAGGTAAATACATATACACCTGATTTTAGTAAAAGTGCGTGTGATGATGATACTTGTGAATCACACGAAAAAGGAATATATGAGACCCTAGATGATGATGGTACTAGCTATTATTACCGAGGCAGTGTGGAAAATAATTATGTTAAGTTTGCGGGCTTTTATTGGCGTATCATTCGTATTAATGGTAATGGAAGTATTCGTGTGATTTACGATGGCACAGTAGCACATGACAATGGTGAGTCAAGTGAAGATAGAAATTGTGGGTATGTTATTTTTAACGGAATGATCAATGATAATATGTATGTTGGTTATATGTATGAAAGTGGTTTATCACATGGTTTGAGTACTTCTTCAGCTTTGAAAAGTAGTAATGATAATTTTTATTCTCAATATTTATTATCTTATTCTTCTTTTTTAGATATTAATGCAGGTTTTTGGGGAGATAGGAGTTCTTATAATGTTTTGGCTGGTGTTGGTACTGGTTCTGTTTTGACATATTATAAATCATATACTAGACTTAATCGTGCAACCCCATCTTTAAAATGTTATGATAGTCGTGATTATTATACTGTAACTGATGCAGTAGCAGGTAACAAAAAACTTACTTATCCTATAGGACTTGTTAATTTGGATGAAATTGTTTTTGCGGGAAGTGGAGCTGGATATTATGACAGAGCTGACTTTTCTACCCCTAAAAATAAAAATGGGCACTTAATATCTGGTACGGATTTTTGGACTATGTCGCCATCTGGTTATTTTAATTTGTATGGATTTTCTGATATTTCTGCGGTGATTTTTTCAGTTGGTAAAGATGGCTATCCTACTGATACGTATCCAACATCAGGTCAAGGTTTGAGACCGGTTATAAATTTGAAGAACACTTTAAAATTTACTGGCGATGGCACAAAAAATAACCCTTATGTACCAAGTTTATAGAAAAAAATAATAAAAATGCTAAAAAGTATATAGTTCGACAAAATACTTACATTTAGTGATATATAATAAGCCTCGAACCTTTAGTTGTTAGGTATCCTCTAGAAAGGGGATTAGCATGAAAAAGGATACAGAAATCTGTATGTTGATGATACTAATATTTTTGTTAATTATGGTCATATTAATTTTAGTTTCCAAACTATTCTTAATCTCTTCTCTATAATTAAAAAAAACGTCTAAACAAAATGTTTAGGCGTCCCACAAATAAACGAGGACGTCTAGCTAAGCAAAAACTAGAGGTTCTCTTTTTTATTATATGAAATATATTCACTAAATACATATTAACATAAAAATACTTAAAATAAAAGAATGAATTTTTGGGATATAAGTAAAAATTTTTGATATGTATCATTTTCTTTGGTAATTTTTGATATTTGTTTTTCTAATGAATTTCTTTTCGTATAGTAGACTTTTTGATATACTGTCTTTGAAAAACATATTACAAGATTTCATCAATAAGACCATAATCTAGTGCTTCTTTAGCATCAAGATAGTAATCACGGTCTGTATCTTTTACAATCTTTTTGAGGCTTTGATTAGTATTATTTGCAAGTATTTGATTTAGTTTGTTTTTAGTTTTTAAAATTCTTTCACAGGCTATTTTCATGTCACTTGCTTGTCCTTCCATACCGCCTAAGGGTTGGTGAATCATTACTTCAGCGTTTTTTAGGGCATATCTTTTATTTTTTGTGCCACTTGATAGGAGGAAAGCAGCCATAGAGGCAGCCATGCCAATGACTATTGTTTTGATATCACTTTTTATATAGTTCATTGTGTCATAAATGGCAAGACCACTTGTAACGGAGCCACCTGGACTATTGATATAAAGATAGATATCATCATTATTTTTTGAATCTAGGTATAAGAGTTCACTGATAATAATATTGGCTGTCATGTCGTTAATTTCACCGGTTAAAAAGATAATACGGTCTTCTAGGAGTCTTGAGTATAAATCATAAGCTGTTTCGTGATTACTACTTTTTTCTAAGACTGTTGGAATTATGTTCATATATATCACCCTTATATATAATGTATTAGAGTTAGTCTTTTTTATTCAATAAATAAAGTCTAGTTTTGTCGAACTCATAAATTTCGTTTCCTATATTATATATACTTATAAAAGTTTGAAAAAAAATATTAAAAAATAAGGTGAAAAGTGCTTGACTATGGCTTATGTTTATTGTAGAATGAACTACGTATGACGGCTGTGATGTGTGAGGTTACTGATACACTAGGCAACGTTGCTTAGAAATATGAGAGAACTTACGACGGAGCAAGTCTATACAAGATATAGGCGAAAGGAGGACATATGTTATGTCAAAGAGCAAAGTTCGTATCAATTTAAAAGCATTCGATTCTAAAGTTTTAGATATGGCTGCTGGTAAAATTGTGGAAACTGTTAAGAGATTAGGAGGTACTGTTTCTGGACCTGTACCACTTCCAACTGAAGTTGAAAGAGTTACTGTTTTAAGAGCTGTACATAAATATAAAGACTCTCGTGAACAATTTGAAAGTCGTACTCACAAGAGACTTATTGATATTTTAGATCCTAGTAAAGAAATTATTGATGCTTTAACAAGACTTGATTTACCAAGTGGCGTTGACATTAATATCAAATTATAATTAGAAAGGAAAGAGACATGAAAGGAATCTTAGGACGTAAAGTTGGAATGACTCAAGTTTTCAGTAAAGATGGTAAATTAATTCCTGTTACAGTTGTTAGTGTTGAACCTAATACTGTAATGCAAGTTAAAACTGTTGAAACTGATGGCTATAATGCTATTCAACTTGGCGTAGTTGACAAAAAAGAAAAAAATTCTAGTCGTGCAAGTGTTGGACACGCGAAAAAAGCTAACACCACTCCTAAGCGCTTCTTGAAAGAAATTCGTGACTTCGAAGGATATCAAGTTGGAGATAAAGTAAGCGCAGATATATTTGAGGTTGGCGATATCGTTGATGTTACTGGTACATCTAAAGGTAAAGGATTTGCTGGTACAATCAAAAGACATGGTCAAAGTCGTGGACCTATGACTCATGGATCTCATTATCATAGAGGACCTGGTTCTTTAGGAACTATGCTTCCAAAAAGAGTATTAAAAGGTAAAAACTTACCAGGACATATGGGTAGTGAAACTGTTACTGTACAAAACCTTGAGATAATTGAAGCTAATGCAGCTGAAAATTATATTTTAGTAAGTGGTAATGTGCCAGGTGCTAAAAAAGGCTTAGTTACTATTTGCAGTGCAGTTAAAAATAATGTTAAGAAAAATCCAAAAGAGATTATTTCTTATGAAGAAGTTTCTGCTCCAGTAGAGAGTGAAGAAGAAACTACTAAAACAGAAGAATAGAATCAGAAAGGAAAGATAATTATGGCAAAAATTGAAGTTAAGAATTTAAATTCAGAAAAAGTTCGTGATATCACTTTAAATGATTCTGTTTGGTCTGGTGATGTTCATGAAGATGCACTTAAAAAAATGGTGCGTTTACAACTTGCAGCTACTCGTCAAGGAACTCGTAAAACAAAAAATCGTAGCGAAGTTTCTGGTGGCGGTAGAAAACCTTGGAAACAAAAAGGTACAGGTCGTGCAAGACAAGGTAGTATTCGTGCTACTCAATGGGTAGGTGGAGGCGTTCCTCATGGTGTATGCCCACGTGACTATAGTTTCAAAATTAATAAGAAAGAAAGAGTACTTGCTCTTGTTAGTGCTTTAAGAGACAAAATGAGTCAAGGAAAAATTGTTATTTTTGAAAACTTAGAATTACCTACTTTAAAAACTAAAGATATTAAAGAGTTAGTTAAGACTGCTAATTTAGAAGGTAAAGTATTATTTGTTACTGAAAGTGATTGTGAAAATTTATACATGGCTTGTCGTAACTTAGGATATGCATATCATATTGTTGCAGATGAAATTAACGTCTTAGATATTTTAAATGCTGATACATTAGTAATTGATGAAGCAGCAGTTAAGAAAATCGAGGAGGGTATGTTAAATGCGTAATCCAGATATTATTTTAGGGCCAGTTATTACAGAAAAGAGTATGACTCAAAACCAAGAAGGCGTTTATACATTTAAAGTAGACAAAAGAGCTACTAAAACACAAATCAAAAGCGAAATTGAACGTCAATTTGGTGTTAAAGTGGTAAGTGTTAATACATTAATCACTAAACCTAAGGCTCGTCGTGTTGGTAAGTACACTGGTAAAACAAAAACTTACAAAAAAGCTATGGTGAGACTTGCACAAGGCTCATCAATAGAAATGTAGGAGGGATATTATGGCAATTAAGAAATTTAAACCAACAACAAATGGCCGTAGAGGCATGAGTACTTTAGCCAATGAAGAGTTAACTACTTCTACTCCTACTAAATCACTTTTAGTTAAAAAGACTAAAACTGGTGGACGTAATAATCAAGGTAAACTTACTGTTCGTCACATTGGTGGGGGAGCTAAAAGAAAATATCGTGTAATCGATTTTAAAAGAAATAAAATTGGTGTTACAGGACGTGTTGCTACTATTGAATACGATCCAAACCGTAATGCTAATATTGCTCTTATTAACTACTTAGATGGTGAAAAGAGATATATCATTGCTCCTAAAGGATTAAAAGTTGGTATGATTATTGAAAACGGTGAAAACGCTGATATTAAAGTTGGTAATGCTTTACCACTTATGAGTATTCCAGTTGGTACTGTTATTCATTGTATTGAACTTAATCCAGGTAGTGGTGCAAGCCTATGCCGAAGTGCTGGTGCTTCTGCACAAATCTTAGGACGTGAAGGAAAATATGTTTTAGTTCGTTTACAATCTGGTGAAACAAGAAAAATTTTAGGAAACTGCATGGCAACTATTGGTGTTGTTGGTAACGAAGACTATGAACTTGTTAACTTAGGTAAGGCTGGACGTAAAAGACATATGGGTATTAAACCTACAAACCGTGGTTCTGTTATGAACCCTAATGATCACCCACATGGTGGTGGTGAAGGTCGTGCTCCAGTAGGACGTAAGAGTCCAATGACTCCATGGGGTAAACCTGCTCTTGGTTATAAAACAAGAAAAAATAAAAAGGCTTCTGACAAACTTATTGTTAGTCGTAGAAAGAAATAGGAGGACAAAAAATGGCTAGAAGTTTAAAAAAAGGACCTTTTGCAGATAGTTATCTACTTAAAAAGGTTGATAAATTAAATGAAAGTAATAAAAAAGAAGTAATTAAAACTTATTCTCGTCGTTCTACTATTTTTCCTAGTTTTGTTGGACATACATTTGCTGTTCATAACGGAAAAGATTTTATTCCCGTTTATGTAACTGAAGAAATGGTTGGACATAAATTAGGAGAATTTGCGGCAACTCGTAAGTTCGGCGGACATGCAGGTCAGAAGTAGGAGGTATATATGGAAACTTATGCAATACATAAAAGTGCTATGATAGCTCCTAGAAAGGCTCGTATGACTATGGATTTAATCCGTGGTAAAAGCGTTAGTTCTGCTAGAAGTATTCTTAGTACAACGAATACAAAAGCAAGTCGTTTAATCTCTAAAGTATTAGAAAGTGCTGTTGCTAATGCTACTAATAACTTTGGGGCTCAAGAAAGTGAATTATTTATCTCAGAATGTATGATTAATCCAGGACCTGTTTATAAGAGAATTAAATTTGCAAGTCGTGGTAATGTTGATAGAAGAGATAAAAGAACAAGTCATATTATTGTTAAAGTAAGTGACGGGAAAGGAGACAATAACTAATGGGACAAAAAGTTAATCCTATTGGATACCGTTTAGGTGTTAATAAAGATTGGGAATCTAAATGGTATGCATCAAAAAGTGATTTTGGTACAACTTTAAATAAAGATTTAAAAATCCGTAAATATTTAGAAGAAAAATTAAAAGATGCTGCTGTTGCTTCTATCCTTATTGAACGTAAGAAAAATCGTGTAGAAATTACTATTAATACTGCTAAGCCTGGTGTTATTATTGGTCGTGGCGGTGAAGATATTGATAAACTACGTAAAGATTTATCTAGACATGTTGGTGAAGAAGTTTATGTTTCAATCCAAGATGTTTCAAAAAGTGCTGATTTATGCGCTAAATTAGTTGCTGATAATATAGCAATGCAAATTGAAAACCGTGCACCATTTAGAAGTGCTCAAAAACGCGCTATTAGAAACACTATGAAAGCTGGTGCTAAAGGTATTAAGACTTTAGTTTCTGGACGTTTAGGTGGTGTAGAAATGGCTCGTAGTGAAGGTTATACAGAAGGTACTGTTCCTCTTCACACAATTCGTGCTAACATTGATTATGCTCAAAGTGAAGCTGATACTACTTATGGTAAAATTGGTGTTAAAGTATGGATTTATAAAGGTGAAATACTACCATCAAAAAGAAATGTAAAGGAGAGTGGTAAAGATGTTAATGCCAAAAAGAACTAAATATCGTAAACCACATCGTCTTACTTATGATGGACATGCTAAAGGAAATACTGAATTACAATTTGGTGAATTCGGTTTAATGGCTAAAGAAGGAAACTATGTTAGTGCTCGTCAAATTGAAGCGGCTCGTATTGCGATGACTCGTTATATGAAACGTGGTGGTAAAGTATTTATTAATATTTTCCCTCATTTAGCTCGTACTAAAAAACCTCTTGAAACTCGTCAAGGTAAAGGTAAAGGTAATGTTGATGAATGGGTAGCTGTAGTTAAAAAAGGAAAAATCATGTTTGAGGTTTCTGGTGTTAGCGAAGAGATTGCTCGTGAAGCACTTAGACTTGCTTCTCACAAATTACCTGTTAAATGTAAATTTGTAAAAAAAGAAGGTGAAATCTAATGACTGCTCAAGAAATTCGTAAAATGACTGATGAAGAAATTATTGAAAAAATTAAAGAAGGTAAAAGTGAACTTCTAAATATGCGTATGCAAAATGCAAGAGGAGCATTAGAAAAACCTCATAAAATGAGCATGATGAAAAAAGACATAGCTCGTATGATGACAATTTTAAAAGAAAGAGAACTTCAAAAGGGAGGTAACAAATAATGGCAGAAAATAGAAAACAAGAATTAGTTGGAAAAGTTGTTAGTGCAAAAAACGATAAAACTATTACAGTATTAGTAGAAACTCATAAAAAACATCCATTATATGGAAAACGTGTAAAGTATTCTAAAAAGTATGCTGCACATGATGAGAAAAATGTTGCAAAAGTAGGAGATACAGTAAGAATTAGAGCAACAAGACCATTATCTAAAACTAAAAGATATGAACTTGTTGAGGTTTTAATTGAAGCTGTTATCCTTTAGGAGGTAATCTTATGGTAATGCAAGAATCTAGACTTAAAGTTGCTGATAATACTGGTGCTCGTGAAGTATTAGTAATTCGCTGCTTAGGTGGAAGTAATAGAAAAACTGCTAATATTGGTGATGTTGTTGTTTGTACTGTAAAAAAAGCTATTCCAAATAGTAACTTAAAAAAAGGTAAAGTTGTAAAGGCTGTTATTGTTAGAAGCGTACAAGGCGTTAGAAGAAAAGATGGAAGTTATATTAAATTTGATGATAATGCTTGTGTTATTATTAAAGATGATAAAACTCCAGTTGGTACACGTGTATTAGGTCCAGTTGCAAGAGAACTTCGTGAAAAAGATTTCATGAAAATAGTTTCTTTAGCAAGTGAAGTTATATAGGAGGTTTACATGAAAATAAAAGTAAATGATCAAGTAGAAATAATTGCTGGTAAAGATAAAGGGAAAACTGGCAGAGTTCTAAGAACTTTAAGAAAAAAAGATAAAGTTGTTGTTGAAGGATTAAACCTTGTAAAAAAACATACTAAACCTAATCAAAATAATGAAGGTGGAGGAATATTTGATATTGAAGCTCCAATTCATGTATCTAACGTTAAAAAAGTAGAAACTAAGAAAGGTAAAAATTAAGGTGGGAATGTATGAGTGCATATAAAGATTTATATAAAAAGGAAATTGTTCCTGCATTAATGAAAGAATTTAATTACGCTTCTGTAATGCAAGTTCCTAAATTAGAAAAAATTGTCATTAATATCGGTGTTGGTGAAGGCCACATTGATGAAAAATATATTGATGCTGCTTTAAAAGACTTAGAGACTATTACTGGTCAAAAAGCAGTTGTTACTAAAGCACATAAGTCTATCGCTGGATTTAAAATTCGTGAAGGACAATCTATTGGTGTTAAGGTAACTTTACGTGGAGAAAAAATGTATATTTTCTTAGAAAAATTAATTCGTGTTGCTCTTCCTCGTGTAAGAGACTTCCGTGGTGTTTCAAAAACTGCTTTTGATGGACATGGAAATTATACACTTGGTGTAAAAGAACAATTAATTTTCCCAGAAATTGACTATGATAACGTATTAAAGATTCGTGGTATGGATGTTGTAATGGTTACAACAGCTAAAACTAACGAAGAAGCAAAGGCATTACTTGCAGGATTTAAAATGCCTTTCAAGAAATAGGAGGAACACTATGGCAAAAACAAGTTTAAAAGTTAAACAATCTAGAACGCCTAAGTTTAGTACAAGAGCTTATACGCGTTGCGAAAGATGTGGAAGACCTCATGGTGTTCTACGTAAATATCATTTATGTCGTATATGTTTTAGGGAACTTGCTAATGAAGGTAAGATTCCTGGCGTTAAGAAAGCAAGCTGGTAGGAGGTTAAGTTATGGTACAAGATAAAATTGCTGATATGCTTACAAGAATTCGTAATGCAAATCAATTAAAATATGATACTGTTGTTGTACTTGGAACAAAGATGACTTTAGGTATTGCTGAAATTTTAAAAAGAGAAGGTTATATTGCTGATTATGTTTATGAAAAACATACAAATGGTGATACAATGACTTTAACTTTAAAATATGGTGATCGTAAAGAAAGAGTTATTACTGGTTTAAAAAGAATTAGTAAATCTGGATTACGTGTTTATGCTAAATCTTCAGAAATTCCTTATGTATTAAATGGTCTTGGAATTGCTATTATTTCAACTTCTAAAGGCTTAATGACAGATAAAGAAGCTAGACAAGCTAAGTTAGGAGGCGAAGTTCTTGCCTATATTTGGTAAGCGTGTTTATGAGTAGAATCGGAAATAGAAAACTTCAAATCCCAAATGGTGTGGAAGCATCTTTAAAAGATAATGTGTTTACTGCTAAATCTAGTAAGGGAACACTTACTCTTACAGTAGATCCATTAGTAGATGTAGTTATTACTGATGGTACTATTGAAACAAAAGCTAAAGATAATAGTGCTCGCGCAAATGTTATTTATGGCACAGTTAATTCACTTATTAATAATATGTTAATTGGTGTAAGTGAAGGCTATACTAAAGGATTAGAAATAGTTGGTGTAGGTTATCGTTTCAATGTTTCAGGAAATAAAATTGGTATAAATGCTGGTTTTTCTCATCCTGTAGAGGTTGTATGTCCTGAAGGCGTTGAAGTAAAAGGTATTAGCAATACAGAAATTGAACTTTCTGGTATTGATAAACAAAAAGTATCTGAATTTGCGGCTAAGATTCGTGAAATAAGAAGTCCAGAACCTTACAAAGGAAAAGGAATTCGATATAAAGGCGAACATGTACGTCGTAAAGAAGGAAAGAAAGCGGCTAAGTAGGTGATAATATGATTAAGAAAGAATCTAGAAATGTTGCAAGACTAAGACGTCATGCAAGAGTTAGAAAAAATATTAGTGGTACAACAGAAATGCCAAGATTAAATGTATTTCGTTCTAATAAAGAGATTTATGTTCAAGTAATCGATGATGTAAAAGGCGTTACTTTAGCTAGCTCTTCTTCTAAAATGTTAAAAGTTAATGGTGGAAACATTGAAGGTGCAAAAGCAGTTGGTGCTGACATCGCTAAAAAATGTATTGATAAAAAAATAGAAAAAGTTGTTTTCGATAGAGGTGGATATCTTTATCATGGACGTGTAGAGGCTTTAGCTAATGCTGCACGTGAAAACGGCTTACAATTTTAGGAGGGTTATTTATGGCTAGACAAAATATGGATCCAAAGAAAAAATTATTAGAAGAAAAAGTTATTAATTTAGGACGTGTTACAAAAGTTACAAAAGGTGGTAGACATTTTCGTTTTTCTGCTACTGTTGTAGTTGGTAACCGTAAAGGTTTAGTTGGTATTGGTACTGGAAAAGCTAATGAAGTTAATGATGCAATTGCAAAGGCTTCAAAGGCTGCAAACAAAAATGTATTCCGTGTAGCATTACAAGATAATCGTACTATTCCTCATGAAGCTACTGGTAAAGTTGGTCGCGCAGTTGTTTTAGTAAAACCTGCTAAAGAAGGTACTGGTGTTATTGCTGGTGGTGCTGCTCGTGCTGTACTTGAACTTGCTGGGGTTAAGGATATTGTTTCTAAAAGTTTAGGTAGCAACACTCAAGTTAACGTTGCTAAGGCTACATTAGAAGCTTTAAAATCTGTTAGAACACCTGCTAAAATTGCTCAATTACGTGGTAAGAAAGTAGAGGAGTTATAATATGAGATTAGAAAGTTTACCTAAAACAAAAGAATTAAAAGTTACTAAACGTGTTGGTCGTGGACCTGGATCTGGTATGGGTAAAACTTCTACTCATGGAGAAAAAGGACAAAAGTCTCGTAGTGGTGTAAGCATTAGTGCTTGGTTCCAAGGTGGACAATCTCCATTGTATAGAAGATTACCTAAAAGGGGATTTAAAAATACTCGTTTTGAAACTAAATATGCTGTTATTAATTTAAGCGACTTAGAAACATTCTTTAATGATGGAGATGAGGTTACACCAGAAATCTTAAAAAGTCGTGGAATTATTAAAAAACAATTAAGTGGTGTTAAAGTTTTAGCAAATGGCGAATTAACTAAGAAATTGATTGTTAAAGCTAATCGTTTCTCTAGTCTTGCTGTTACTAAGATTGAAAATGCAGGTGGAAAAACTGAGGTGATCTAGTATGGCTAAAAGGGAACTCAAGATTTTTTCCAAAGACGCGAAAGATTTAAGAAAGAGAATTCTTTTTACCATTTGTGTTCTAGGTATATATTGCCTAGGTACAGGGATTACCATTGTATGGGCAACACCTTGGTTAAGCACTTTATATGGAGGTTTAGATTTCCTTGGTGTGTTTAACTTAATGAGTGGTGGAGGTTTTGAAAGATTCTCAATCTTTGGCCTTGGTGTTACCCCTTATATTAATGCATCGATTGTAACTCAGTTACTAACGATGGATATTATTCCATACTTTAAGGAATTAAAAGAACAAGGTTATGTCGGAAGACAAAAAATCAATCGTATAACAAGATATTTAGGAATTGCTCTTGCATTCGTGCAAGCTTATGTTCTTACAGTCTTCCTTTTAAAAGTAACCGATGTTTCTATGATATTAAAAATCACTTTAATTATGACTGCTGGTACATCTTTATTACTATGGCTTGGAGATCAAATTACTAATAAAGGAATCGGTAATGGCCAATCGCTTTTAATTATGGCAAGTATTGTGTTATCACTACCTTCTGTTTTTACAGGTGCTTATCAAGCATTTATTGGTGCTGGTACATATGCTTCATGGGTTGGTATATTATTCTTTATAATTTATCTTATAATGTATTTCTTAGTAATTGTAGGTGTAGTTTGGATTAGCCTTGCAGAAAGAAAAATAAGAATTCAATATGCAAATAAAACCGTTAGTGCATATGGAGCAAAGGAAAGTTATTTACCACTTAAAATTAACTATGCTGGTGTTATGCCTGTAATATTTGCTTCTATGTTACTTACTATTCCATCAATTATCGTTAATATAATTGGTAACCAAAATGCAATTGATTTTGTTAATAACTATATTATGTATACATCATTAAGTGGTTTTGTAATTTATATAGCACTTATTATTTTCTTCAGCTATTTCTATACTTTTATGGCTATGAATCCTGAAGAAATGAGTAAAGACTTAAATAAGAGTGGTGCATATATTCCAGGCGTTAGACCAGGAGTTGAAACTACTAAATATATTAGTACTGTAGTAAGTCGTTTGACTTTAGTTGGTTCATTTTTTATAGCTCTTTTAGCAGGAGCACCAATTTTGATTTCAAATCTAACTGGTCTTAGTCAATCAGTTGCTATAGGTGGTACTGGTATATTAATAGTTGTTGGTGTAGCTATTGAAACATACAAACAAATTGAAAGTGGTCTTGTTTCTCGTAAGTTTGCTCATAGGAGAGTTAAATAAAAATGAAAAATATAATTTTTCTTTCTCCTCCTTGTGCAGGCAAGGGAACATTTAGTGATTATTTAGTTAAAAATTATGGATACATTCAATTATCAACAGGTGATATGCTAAGAGAAAAGGCAAGTATCGATAAAGATTTAGCCCTTTTTTTGAAAAGTGGAAAACTTGTTAGTGATGATATGATTATGGATATTATATCTGATGCTTTAAAAAATATTAGTAATGATACACCATTTATTTTAGATGGTATACCAAGAACGTTGCAACAAGCAGAAAAACTTGATATAATATTATCTGGTTTAGAAAAAGAGGCTGTAGTAGTTTATATTGATGTGGATAAAGAAATTCTGTTAGATCGTGTATGCGGTAGAAGAATTTGTAGTAAATGTCATCGTAGTTATAATATAAACATTGACTCTTTTAAACCAAAAATTGAAAATAAATGTGATGATTGTGATGCTCTTTTAATACAAAGAGAAGATGATACAATAGAATCTTATATGGTTCGTTATAACACATTTATAAAGAGTACTTTACCTTTAATAGATTTTTATAAAGAAAAAGGAGTGTTTACTAGTATTTCTAATAATGATGTAGACCAAAGTAGTGCTCTTAAATCATTGCGGGGTGTCTTAGATGACAATTAAAAGTGATCGGGAAATTAAACTTATGAAAGAGGCTGGACACATAAATTACCTTGCACATAAAGAAATAGAAAAATATATTAGGCCTGGGGTTACAACAAAAGAACTTGATAAACATATTCATGATTTTGTTGTAGCTCACGGGGCTTATCCATCATGTCTTGGATATGAGGGTTTTCCTGCTAGTGCATGTATTTCTGTGAACGATGAAGTTGTACATGGTATTCCATCTAATAGAAAATTAAAAGATGGTGATATTGTTAAACTTGATTTTACAGTTCGTAAGGCTGGTTATGAGTCAGATATGACAAGAACTTATTTAGTTGGCAATGTTAGTGATACTATAAAGCAAAGTGTAATTGATACTGAACAAGCACTTTATGAAGGTATCAAACAGGTTCGTCCTGGAGCCCGAATAGGCGATGTAAGTTATGCAATTATGTCTTATGCACATAGTCATGGCTTGAGCGTAGTTGAAGAACTAGTGGGACATGGGATAGGAACTGAAATGCATGAAAGTCCAGATGTACCAAATTATGGTAAGCCTAATACGGGAATGGTTTTAAAAAAAGGCATGACTATTGCGATTGAACCAATGTTAAATTTAGGTGAACGGTACGTAGAAATGTTAGATAATGACTGGACTATTGTTACCAGAGATGGTATGCCATCTGTTCATTTTGAACATACTGTATGTGTTACAGAAGATGGCTATGAAATTTTAACGGGAGAATGATTATGGCGAAAAAAAATGATCGAAAAAGTAATTTACAAAGTAAAGATGTAATTAAAAAAAGACAACCTAGTAATAATACTAAATCTGATAAACTTGAAGTGGAAGGAAAAGTAGTAGATGTTACTAAAGGCGGAGATTATATTGTTGAGTTACCAAATGGTTATACTGTAGAGGCCTACGTTTCTGGTAAAATGCGAGTGAACATGATTCGTATTCTACCAGGTGATACAGTTACTATTGAGCTTTCTCCTTATGACTTAACACGTGGGCGTATTACATGGAACAAAAGATAATGGAGGTAAAAAATGAAAGTTAGAGCTTCAGTAAAAAAAATATGTAGAAAATGTAAAATTATTAAAAGAAATGGAAAAATCATGGTTATCTGTGAAAATCCAAAACACAGACAAGTACAAGGTTAGAAAGTGAGTTATTATGGCAAGAATTAAGAATATTGAATTACCAAATGAAAAACATGTTTGTATAGGTTTAACGGCTATTTATGGTATTGGTAGACCTTTAGCAAAAACTATTTGTAAAAATGCAGGTGTTGATCCTGAATGTAAAGTTAAAGATTTAACAGATGAAGATATTCAAAAGTTACGTAAAGAAATTGATAATCATACTGTTGAGGGTGATCTTCGTCGTGAAGTACAAATGAGTATTAAAGAAAAAATGGAAATTAACTCATATCAAGGAGTTCGTCATAAAAAAGGACTTCCTGTTAGAGGACAAAGAACAAGTAGAAACGCTCATACCAGAAAAGGTAGAGGTAAAGTTGTTGCTAATAAGAAAAAATAGGAGGTTTAATTATGGCATATAATAGAAGAAAAAGAAAAGTAAAGAAAAATATTCCTGAGGCTGTTGCACATATTCATTCTACTTATAATAATACTATTGTAACTCTTACTGATAAAAATGGTAATGTTATTAGTTGGGCAAGTGCTGGTACTATTGGTTATAAAGGTTCTAAAAAGAAAACTCCTTTTGCTGCAGGAACTAGTGCTGAAGCTGCTGGACGTGCTGCTATGGACTGTGGAGTTAAAAAAGTTGAAGTTCATGTTAGAGGTTTAGGTGCTGGAAGAGAAAACGCTATCCGTCAATTACAAGCTGTTGGATTAGAGGTTACAAGTATTATTGATGAAACACCAATCCCACATAATGGATGTCGTCCACCAAAAAGACCTAGAAATTAATGATGGGGGGAAATGTGAATATGATTAAATTTGAGAAACCTGATTATAAAATTACTGAGTATCAATCTAGCAATCATTATGCTAAGTTTGAACTTGAACCTTTAGAAAGGGGATTTGGTACTACGATAGGTAATGCACTACGTCGTGTTATGTTATCTAGTATGCCTGGTTGTGCTATTACAACTGTTAAAATTGATGGCGTTCTTCATGAATTCCAAAAAATTGATGGTGTGTATGAGGATGTTACGGCAATAGTACTTAATCTAAAAAATGTAGTATTAAAAAATCATACTGATGAAGCAAAAACACTTCGTTTGGAATGTAGTACAGAAGGACCCGTTACTGCTGGTATGATTACACATGATGCTGATATTGAAATTTGCAATCCTGATTATGTTATTTGTAATTTAGTAAGTGGTGGTAAAATTTCAATGGAACTTACATGTAATAATGGTAAGGGCTATGTTGATTCTAAGGAAAATCAAAAAATGTATGCTGAGGATAAACCTGGTGTAATTGCTATTGATTCTTTATATAGTCCAGTTGAACGTGTTGCTTATGAAGTTGAAGGTGCACGTGTTGGTCATAATGAAAATTTTGATAAATTAATTATGGAAATCGAAACTAATGGTAGTATTACTCCTGAAGAATGTATGGCTTTAGCTGGTAAAATATTAATTGAACATTTTAGCATTGTTGCTGATTTAAATGCAATTAGTGATGTTTCAGGTCTTATGAGTGAGAAAAAGGTTGATACTATTACTAAAACCTTAGAAACACCAATTGAAGAAATTGAATTCTCTGTTCGCGCTTATAATTGTTTAAAAAGAGCAGGAATTCATACGGTTCAAGATTTAATCAATAAAAAAGAAGTAGAAGTTACAAAAATTCGTAACTTAGGTAAAAAATCATTGAAAGAAGTACTTGATAAAGTAGAAGAAATGGGACTTAAGTTCCGTGATTAAAGGAGGTAAGATGTATGGCATATAGAAAATTAGGAAGAGAAACTCGTCAAAGAAGAAGTATTTTAGCAGGTCTTACAAAGACTGTTATAATGAATGGTTATGTAGTTACTACAGAAGCAAGAGCTAAAGAAGTACGTAAATTTGTTGATAAAATGATTACCTACGGAAAAAATGGAACTTTAGTTTCAAGAAGAAAAGCTTTAGCTTTCTTACATAATGATAAAGATGTTGTCGCAAAAGTATTTAATGAATTAGCAACTAAATATCAAGATAGAAATGGTGGCTATACTAGAATCATTAAAATTACTGAGCGTGTTGGTGATGACGCTTTACAAGTTCGTTTAGAATTAGTTTAATTTAAAAAGCTGGAATTATTCCAGTTTTTTTATTAGGTAATATTTTGTACTTGAATATTTTTAAAAGTTCTTGCTTTTTGTGGGTATTTATGGTAGTATCTTAAGTGCATTTATGTTATAGTTAAGTGCAATTAAGTGGAAGGGAGTCATGCGGACTTGCCCAGACCACTTACACGTTTAAAACTTAAATATTCCAAAGAAAGGAGTCGGTTTTCGTGGCAAAAGAAGTCGTAAAGAAAGTAAAATTACAAATTCCTGCTGGTAAGGCTAATCCAGCTCCACCAGTTGGTACTGTTTTAGGACCTGCAGGTATTAATATTCAAGATTTCTGTCAAAAATTTAATGATGCAACTAAAGATAAAATTGGTGATGTTGTACCATGCGAAATTTCAATTTATGATGACAGAACATTTGACTTTGTCTTAAAAACTCCACCAGCATCATTCTTACTTAAGAAATTTGCTAAAATTCAAAAAGGTGGCAAAAAAGGTGCTAATGAAGTTGTGGCTACTTTAACAAAAGATGATATTCGCGCTATTGCTGAACTTAAATTTCCTGATTTAAATTCTTATGAAGTTGAGAATGCTATGAAAGAAATTGAAGGAACTGCGCGTAATATGGGTATTTCTGTTCTTGGTGTTAATGATGCTGAGATGGCTGAACAAGCTAAAGAAGCTTTAGTTGAAGAAGCTGAGATGGAGAAAAGAGAAGAAGAACTTGCTGAAATGGAAGCAGAAGTAAAAGAAGCTGGTTCTGCTGAAGTTGAGGTTATCAGTAAGAATAAAGAAGACGAATCTAAAGAAGATTAGTTTATAATTAAGTCCGCTAATAAACCACAGTTAGGAGGGAAATAATGAAAAAATTTGGTCGCAAATATGTGGAAGCTAGTAAGAATGTTGATAAAAACAAACTTTATAGCGCTCTAGAAGCAATTGAACTTGCTCAAAGTACATCTATTACTAAATTTGATGGAACTGTTGATTTTGCAATTAAATTAAATGTTGACCCTAAAAAGGCTGATCAACAATTACGTGGTTCTTTCATTATGCCAAATGGTACAGGAAAGACTAAACGTATTTTAGTTATTGCAAAAGGTGCAGCTGCTGAAGCTGCTAAGGAAGCAGGAGCTCAATATGTTGGAGATAAGGATATGATCGAAAAAATCCAAAAAGAAAATTGGTTTGATTTTGATGTAATCGTTGCTACTCCAGACATGATGCCAGAATTAGGTAAAATTGGTAAAATTTTAGGACCTAAAGGTTTAATGCCAAATCCTAAGACTAATACTGTAACACCTAATCCTGTAAAAGCAATTGAAGACATCAATAAAGGTATGGTTGAATTCCGTACTGATTCATATGGTAATATTCATGGTATGCTTGGTAAAGTTTCTTTTGATGCTAATGCTTTAAAAGAAAATTTACAATATGTTGTAAGCACTTTAACACGTATGAAACCATCTACTGTTAAGGGTAAATATATTACATCAATTAGTGTATCATCTACAATGGGTCCTGGTATTAAAATAGATCAAAATTCTTTTGACATTTAATTCAGAATCGATTATAATATTGTTCGAAAAAAGCAATGACCGAAGACAGCAAGGGGTTTAACCTTAATTATCTTGCCGAGGGACGCTTAACTTTAGGCTGTCCTTTAGTCGGATAGCTTTTTTTGATAGATTAAGCAAAGGAGGAAACGATATGGCTAGCACAAAAATTCTTGATGGAAAAAAAGTAATAGTTTCAGAAATTGAAAAAAGTATTGCTGATAGTGAATCAGTTATCTTATTTCAATATCAAGGCTTAACTGTTGCTGAACTTTCTGAATTAAGAAGAAACTTAAAGGGTACAGATGCTACAGTTAAAGTTTATAAAAATACCCTATTAAAAAGAGCTCTTGATGATATGAATTATAGCTTTGATGGTTTCTTAGAAGGTCCTAATGCTATTTTGTTTGGTAAAAATTTACTTGAACCAATTAAAGTATTAGCAGACTTTGCTAAGGCACATGATAAGTTAGAAATTCGCATTGGTATCATTAATGGTTCAGTAGCTGATTTGGCTACAATTAATGAATATGCTGCTATACCATCTAGAGAAGGATTACTTACAATGCTTGCTGCTGGTATGATGGAACATGTTCGTAACTTATCTATTGCATTAAATTTATATGCTGAGGAAAAAGAAGAAAATTAAGAAAGGAAATGATTAGAAATGGCTAAAATTAAAACTGAAGATTTTATTGCTTCACTAGAAGAAATGACACTTTTAGAAATTAAAGAATGGGTTGACGCTATGAAAGAAAAATTTGGTGTTGATCCAAGTGCTGTTGCTGTTGCTGCTGCTCCTGCAGCTGAAGCAGAAGCTGACAACGCAAACAAAACTGTAGTATTAAAGAGTGCTGGAGGAAACAAGATTGCTGTAATTAAACTATTAAAAGAAATTACAGGACTTGGATTAGTTGATGCTAAAGCATTAGCTGATAATGGTGGAAATGTTAAAGAAAACGTTCCTGCTGAAGAAGCTAACCAAATTAAAGCTCAATTAGAAGAAGCTGGCGCTGAAATCGAACTTGCTTAATTGAATTAGAACTACTTAGGTGGTTCTTTTTTTCTTGTTTTAACAAAAAATTATGTGGATGATTCGGAAAGTTATTGATATGTATCCAAGCTTTTTGATATTATATTTATGGTTAATTTTAATTATTAAATAATATTAATGGAGGGTATTTATGGGAAAGTTAGTTATAATTGCCGGAAATAGGCGTGCTGGTAAAACGACAACATGTAATCGTTTAGCTAAAGATGGTTATATATATTTAAAATTTGATTATTTGTTAGATGCGTTTGATAATCATTTAGATGAATTGTCTATATTTGATAAAAACGAAAGGCATCAACAAGAATTTGCATTTTTTAATAACTTGGTGAATAGATATTATGAAGATGCTCAAAATTATAATCAAAATGTCGTTTTTGATATATATGATTTTTTGCCTTCTGAAATGCTTGGTTTAAATAAGATAGATGACGTTTATATTTATTATCTTATTTATCCTGATGCAACCATTTCTCAAATAATTGATTGCTTAGGAAAATATGGTGATGAATTTGAATGGAATAAAAAACTGTCTATAGATGAAGCGAATATTCAAGCAAAAGATATATTTATAAGAAATAATATTATAAAAGATGAATGTGAAAAAAATAATATTACATATTTTGATGTTAGTATTCTTGACAATAGAATTAAGCAATTAGATAAGCTTTATAATGAAATTAAAGAATTAAAGTAAGTTAAATAAGTTGTTTTAAAATTAATAATTCGCTATAATATACTTGTTATTGTTGGGGTGAAGAAAATGAAACTTTTAAAAAAAATTATATCAATTATAATATTTATTTTACTTATTAGTTGGCTTGGTATTTTGGTGAGAGATTATTTTAAGGCTCAAGAGGCTTTAAAACCTCTTATTTGTATTTCGGAAGATACTAAAACTATAAATAATGGTGAATATTATGAGTGTGTTAGTCTTGGTTATAAATATTATGAATATACTAAGGATGGAAAAACATCTTATGGATTAAATGCTATAATTGTTAAAAATAATGTTATAGAAAGTGTTGGTGAATAAAATGAAACTTAATAATCATGGATGGGGATTAAAAGAAATGCTTTTTTTCTCAGCAATATTACTTTTTTTTGTTTTATTTGTTTCTGTGTTAATAAACAGTTTATATTCACAGTTAGATTTATCTAATAATGGTAGTAGTAGTACTCCATCTAGTTCAACTAATAATGGATATACTTATAAAGATATAGAAAATAATTTAAAAATTGCGGCACGAAGATATATAAAAAATCATGCTGATGATGATAGTGAAATTTTAACTAGTGATGAACTTATAGAAAATAAGTATTTAACGAGTAGTAAACTTAAAACTAGTAATGATACATGTGAAGGATATGTTATGATTACTGATGATTATGAAGTTTTTATTCATTGTAATAATTATGAAACTGAGGGATACTAATGAATGTTAATTATAAAAAAATGCGAATGATTAGTTTTGTATGGGGTTTTGTTTTAGTTTCTTTGGTTTTAGGACTTACTATTATAGGTCTTATTTATAAAAAAGAAAGTAAGGAATATAAAGATTTTGAAAGTCTTTTAGTTGATAAGGCTAATGTTTATATTACAGAACGTAAGTTAGAGTTTGATTCTATAAAGATTACTGGCGAGGAATTAGTTGAAGCAGGTCTTTTAGATACTTTAAAAGTTAAAGAAAATGAATGTGATGCATTTGTTATTGTGAAAAATGATTCTTCTAAGTATCTTTATAAGGCTTATATTAAATGTGATAAATATAAGACTAAGGGCTATCAAAAAGCAATTTAGTGAGATTAATAAATAGGTAAGGAGATATTATGAAAAGTATATATAATATGACAAAAGACGATAACATTTTTTTTGCAAAAAGAAAATTAGTTGATAATTTGTATAGAAGTGCTAATTTAGAAGGAATTGCTGTTACATTTGCAGATACCATGGCTTTTTTTAACAATGTTAATACTGGAAACATAACTATTGATGATATGTTAAAATTAAAAGGACTTAAGGATGCCTGGGAATTAGTTTTGAATACAATTGATGAAGAGTTAACGATTGATTATATTAAAAAAATTCATTTTCAAGTTTGTAAAGGGCAAAACATTTATCCACTTGGTGAGTTTAGAGACTGTGGAGTTGGAATTACAGGTACATCTTGGAGACCAGAATTACCTATAAATTGTAATTATGAAGAAGAATTAGAAAAAATAAAGAATATTGTAAATCCATTAGAAAGGTGTATAACTTTATTTGCTTTCCTTCAACGTTCTCAAATGTTTAAAGATGGAAATAAGCGTGTAGCGAATTTAGTTGCTAATAAGGAAATGATAAGATGTGGACAAGGAATAATTTCAGTGCCAGTGCCAAAAATTGGTGAATACTTTAATGTGCTAATTCATTTTTATGAAACAAATGATTATACTGAAATTAACAAATGGGTATATGATAATTGTATTGATGGTGTTTAAAAAATGTGCGATTTTATTTGACAACGTAACTAATAAATGGTAATATATTTTTGATTTTAAATGTTGGTTTTACTTAGGTAAGGTCTTATTTAAAGAAATGTTTGATACACCAGGGTGTGTGTAAATGGGAAGGAGAGAAATTATGGCTACTATTAATCAACTTGTAAAAAAAGGAAGAAGTAAAAAAACTCGTAAAAGTAAAAGTCCAGTTTTAAATGTTGGGTTAAATACTTTAGAGAGAAAACAAACTGATCAATTTAGTCCTCAAAAACGTGGGGTTTGTACTCGTGTTGCTACTAAAACACCAAAGAAACCGAACTCAGCATTACGTAAATATGCTCGTGTTAGACTTTCTAATGGTAAAGAAATCGATGCTTATATTCCAGGTGAAGGACATAACTTACAAGAACATAGCGTTGTTTTAGTACGTGGTGGACGTGTTAAAGACTTAATCGGTGTACGTTATCATGTAATTCGTGGTACATTAGATACTCAAGGCGTTCAAAACCGTAAACAAGGACGTAGTAAATATGGTACAAAGAGACCAAAAACTAAATAATAGAAGGAGGAAATAATTATGCGTAAGAGAAGAGCAGAAAAAAGAGATGTTTTACCAGATTCTATTTATAAGTCAAAGGTTGTTACTAAACTTATAAACCAAATTATGCAAGATGGTAAAAAAGGAACAGCTCAAAAGATTCTTTATGAAGCATTCGATATTGTAACTGAAAAAACAGGTCGTCCTGCAATTGAAGTTTATGAAGAAGCTTTAGAGAATATTAAACCTGCCTTAGAGGTTAAATCTCGCCGTGTTGGTGGTAGTAACTATCAAGTACCTATTGAGGTTAATGATGACAGAAGTCAAGCTTTAGCTCTAAGATGGTTAGTTAATTATGCAAAAAATAGAAGCGGCAAAGGAATGGCATTTAAACTTGCTATGGAAATTATTGATGCTGCAAATGGCACTGGTGGTGCTGTTAAAAAACGTGAGGATACTCACAAAATGGCTGAAGCAAATAAAGCATTTGCTCATTATAGATGGTAGGAGAGTGAACTATGACAAGAGATGTCTCAATTGACAAAGTAAGAAACCTTGGTATTATGGCTCACATTGATGCCGGAAAAACAACGACAACGGAAAGAATTTTATTCCATACCGGTGTCACTCATAAAATTGGTGAAACACATGATGGTGAATCACAAATGGACTGGATGGAACAAGAAAAAGAAAGAGGTATCACAATTACCTCAGCTGCGACAACTGCACACTGGAAGGGATACCGTTTCAATATTATCGATACTCCGGGCCACGTAGACTTCACTGTTGAAGTTTCTCGTAGTTTACGTGTATTAGATGGTGCCGTAGCACTTTTAGATGCTCAAGCTGGTGTTGAACCACAAACTGAAACTGTTTGGCGTCAAGCTAATGAATTTAAAGTTCCACGTATGATTATGTGTAATAAAATGGGTAAAATGGGTGCAGATTTTGCGTACTCATTAAAAACAATTAAAGATCGTTTAGGTGTTGATACCAAACCAATTGAATGGCCTATTGGTGCCGAAAATGATTTCAATGGTATCATTGATTTAGTTAGTATGAAAGCATATCATTATGATGGTGGTCAACATGAAGATGCAGTAGAAATAGATATTCCAGCTGATTTAAAAGATTTAGTAATGCAAAAACATAATGAACTTGTTGAAAACGTTGTTGAATTTGATGATGCTATGATGGAAAAATATTTAAATGGCGAAGAATTAACAATTGAGGAAATCAAACATTGTATTCGTGTTGGTACCCTTGAAAATAAATTCTTCCCAGTATTATGTGCTGATGCTTTAGGAAACAAAGGTATTAAGTTACTTTTAGATGCTGTAGTGGATTATATGCCTGCTCCAACTGATATTGAAGCTATTGATTGTACAGATTTAAAAACTGGTGAAGACGTTAAACGTCATCCTAGTGATTCTGAACCATTTACAGCCTTAGCATTTAAAATTATGACTGACCCATTTGTAGGACGTCTTGCATTCTTCCGTGTATATTCAGGACATTTGTCTAGTGGATCATATGTTTTAAATAGTACTAAGAATGTTAAAGAAAGAATTGGTCGTATTTTACAAATGCATGCAAATACTCGTAAAGAAATAACTGATGTTTATTGTGGTGAGATTGCTGCTGCTGTAGGACTTAAAAATACAACTACTGCTGATACATTATGTGATGAAAAAAATGCTGTTATTATGAAAGGTATGGAATTCCCATTACCAGTTATTGATGAGGCTATTGAACCAAAATCAAAAGCTGATCAAGAAAAACTTGGTACAGCATTACAAAAACTTGCTGAGGAGGATCCAACTTTCAAATATAAAACTGATATTGAAACTGGCCAAACTATTATTAGTGGTATGGGTGAGTTACACTTAGATGTTTTAGTTGATCGTATGAGACGTGAATTTAACGTTGAAGCAAATATTGGTCGTCCACAAGTTGCTTACCGTGAAACATTAACTCAAATGGGTGAATGTGAAGGTAAATATATTAAACAATCTGGTGGTCGTGGACAATATGGACATGTTTGGGTTCGATTTGAACCAAATAAAGATAAAGGATATGAATTTGTTGACGCTATCGTTGGTGGTGTAGTTCCTCGTGAATATATTCCAGTAACTGATAAAGGGTTACAAGAAGCAATGGCTGGTGGTATTCTTGCTGGTTACCCAATGGTAGATGTTAAAGCAACTTTATTTGATGGTTCATACCATGATGTCGATTCATCAGAAATGGCATTTAAAATTGCTGCAAGTATGGCTTTAAAAGAAGCTAAAAATAAATGTAAACCTGTATTACTAGAACCTATAATGAAAGTAAGCGTTACAGTTCCTGATGAATACATGGGAAATGTTATGGGAGATTTAACAAGCCGTCGTGGACGTCCACTTGGTCAAGAATCTCGTGGTAATGCTTTACAAATTACAGCAATGGTTCCACTTGCGGAAATGTTTGGTTATGCTACAACATTACGTAGTAATACTCAAGGTCGTGGTAATTTCGTTATGGAACTTGACCATTATGAAGAAGTTCCAAAATCAATCGCTGAAGAAATTATTAAGAAAAACAGCGCTAATTAAAAATAATACTTGAAATATTATCAAGCATTAGATAAAATAAATAAGTGAAGGGAGAGATAGAAATGGCAAAAGAAAAATTTGACCGTTCAAAAACACATGTTAATATTGGTACTATTGGACACGTTGACCATGGTAAAACAACATTAACAGCTGCAATTACAAAAATGTTTGGTAACTTTGTTGCATATGAAGATATCGATAAAGCTCCAGAAGAAAGAGAAAGAGGTATTACAATTAATACTTCACACGTTGAGTATCAAACTGAAAAACGTCACTATGCTCACGTTGACTGTCCAGGACACGCTGACTATGTTAAAAACATGATCACAGGTGCTGCTCAAATGGATGGGGCTATCCTAGTTGTAAGTGCAACAGATGGACCAATGCCTCAAACAAGAGAACACATCCTATTATCTAGACAAGTTGGTGTACCTAAAATGGTAGTATTCATCAACAAATGTGATATGGTTGATGATCCAGAACTACTTGACTTAGTAGAAATGGAAATCAGAGAATTATTAACTGAATATGGATTTGATGGAGACAATACTCCAGTTGTAAGAGGTTCAGCTCTTAAAGCTCTAGAAGGAGACGAAAAATACGTTAAAGCAATCGACGAATTAATGGATGCAGTAGATGCTTGGATTGATACTCCAGTAAGAGATACAGAAAAACCTTTCTTAATGAGTATTGAAGACGTATTCACAATCACAGGTCGTGGTACAGTTGCTACCGGACGTGTTGAGAGAG
>OIYP01000016.1_pt1 | contig 143696 bp, 116 predicted proteins | sample 1588261 | NCBI WGS metagenome assembly OIYP01 (sample SAMN03283293) | human gut metagenome | biome: human-associated habitat; material: feces | host: Homo sapiens | place: Peru | collected 2012 | reverse complement strand
AATCTTCTCTTGAATCAAGCACATACCTAAGCTTGTATTTCAGCTTTGCAGGTTTGTCACGAACGCAGCGGTAAAGATTTGCAAGATTTGAATTGAAGTCATTGTACACCTCAAAATCTGCACCGGGCGGCTTGTGAAACAACACCCAGCCTGCACCGCCGAAAACCTCTATATACCTTTCATAGTAAGGCGGAAATCTTGCAAGAACCTCGTCACGAAGATTTTTCTTTCCCCCTACCCAAGACATAAAACTGTTCATTTTATTCCTTTCTGCCGCTAGAACCAATGACAGAAAGAAAGTCGCTTTGCTAAAAACAGAAATCTTCTGTCATTGGCAAAACGACCTGTCCTAGCGCGGACGGCGCATTTCACGCTCGAATTTAATATGAGCTATACTGCCTGCCCGCTGATTTTCATTTGTTGTATCTCAGCCCTTAATAATTGGGTCAACATAGCTGAATATGATGCGTTTCTGTTCAAGGTAGCCGTCGGCTTTGTTTACCTCATTACACAGCTCCTTATACTGACGTTCAGAAAGCACAGGCTTTGTGGCTCTCAGCATTGCAGGGATACTTCCCATGCAGAACTTGAAGTCGACCTTTGCTTTAACTCTGTTTGTGTGCATCTTTTACCTCCTTATCCAGACGGGCAAGGTCCTTTTCGGCTGCTTTGAAAGCTACAGTAAGACCTCCGACCGTAAATCCGATAATTCCTCCGATTATTATTCCTATGAATAAATACGTCATTTACATCATCTCCATTCCAAAATCTTCGGTTTCCGACTTATCCTGAATATATCCTCCCAAAGAGTTCTCCACATAATCCGACAGCCATGTGCTTCCAAAATCATTTCTTGTCTGAAGACGCCATATTGCAAGCTTACCTACATCAAGCTGAACATTTTCAAAGAGAAACAGCAGACAGGTAAGGTCTCCGTTTTTAAACGAATATGCTTTTTCAAACTTACTTCCATTCTGCAATATTCCGCTTTCTGTAAGCATATCGTTTATGCCGTCTACCCATTCCTGCAGATCTCCGCCGCAGCCTTGCAGGACAAGACCTTCGCAATCGTTCATTTTTCTAAGTTCATGCAAGGAAATATCCTTGATATCCATTACTGAATCATCTCCTTTCCGTAATATTTTTTCAGCAGACTTATGATAAAAAGCTGCCCCTTTCCGGTCACAAACGTCTGCTGATAGGTCTTTTTCATGCCGTCAACCTCAAACACTGATTCCTTAACTGCAAAATATCCTCGGTCGATATATCTCTGATATGGCAGATTGTTCGCCATGAGCACGCCTTTTCCTTTGAGCCAGCCGTAGAGCTTGTTTCTGCCGACAGGGATATTTTCGGCTCTTGCAAGCTTTGCCATAGAGTTCATGTTGATAAGATTATCGGTGTTTGACACCTGATTAGCAAACTCCACCAAAGGCTGATCGTGACGTATCCGCTCGTTCAGCCTTCTTATCGCTGTCATCTGCAAACGGAAAAGATTTTGATATGGTTCTTCAAGAAAGGGGAGGTAGTTTTCTATGAACATTTCCTCGTTGGCGACGTAGCCGCCTGTGCGCCTTATCGTTGGGATAACCTCGGAGGTCAGCCATTTACGAAACGGTTTTGCTTTCGGCTTGTCAGACCTCACAAGAATTGAATATAAACCAGATTCGTTTACAACGTATGCTTTCTGCTTTCTTCCGAGCGAATCGGTGAGTCCGATTGAATCGTACTCATCCTTATCAAGCCTTTTAACTACCTCTCCGGCACTGTTTGCTTTCATTTCAAGCACTTGGCAGATATCTTTTAATATCCACCACGGCTCGCCGTCCTTGATAACCGTTCTCACTTTTCCAAACTCTTCATTTTCAAATATTTTGATTATCTGTTCCATTCGCATTCTCCTTATCAATTTCTAAAATAAACTTAGCAAGAGCTTCAATAACGTTGGTGGTCACGGCATTTCCTGCCTGCTTGTACAGCTGAGCGTCGGACATTCCTGTTGCTGCAACTTTATTAAACTGTTCATCGGTAAAACCTTGCAGCCGCCATGCCTCTATCGGCATTAGCTTTCGGATATATCCGCAGTAAACAACGCCGTGTCTGTCCGTTACCGTAATTGTAAACATAGGCTCGTCGGGAAGCTTGAATCTTCGTCCCTGCTGTCTTACTGCTTCCTTTGCAGGAGTAAGCACAGCTATGGGTTCGGTAACAAGTATCACTCCCGACTTTTCGCCTTTATGATGACCTATGCCGCTGTCCTGTCTTGAGGTTATACATCTTGCAAGCTCAGTCACTTTCGGGTCGGGATTCATATCAATACACATTGCGTAATACCCCTGATCACAGCTTGTTGTGAGCGTATGTGCTATCTCCTTTCCCACTCTCCCTCGCCTTGAATTGAGATTGGGATAGGCAAGATCAATACTGTCGCCGGGCAAGGCAATCTGATAGCCGCTTTTAGTCTTTACCTTAATAGGCAGTCCTAAAATTTCATAAAGACCTGTTTTACCTCCGAAACCTCCTGCTTGGCTTGTAAGCGTTATGCTCAGTCCCTCAACGGAGTAGACTCGGTTTCCTTCCTTTCCGGGAATTCTTTGGACAAGAGTTTTTGGATTTGCGTCCGTGAAAGACAATACTTTTCCGGAGCATTTTTCTCTAAGAAATCCGATAATGAACACTCTTTTTCGGGATTGGGCGACATGAAAATTTGCGCTGTTAAGCACCTGCCATGCGACATCGTACCCCAATTCGTCCAGCGCACCAAGGATGGTCGCAAACGTCCTGCCGCTGTCATGCGATAACAATCCGGGTACGTTCTCAAGCAGCAGATATTTAGGTTTTTTAACGGCAGCGATTCTGGCAATTTCAAAGAACAGAGTTCCTCTTGCGTCGTCAAATCCGCCCCTTTTTCCAGCGATTGAAAAGCTTTGGCAAGGGAAGCCTCCGCATATAAGGTCGAAATCGGGTAACTCGTTTGGGTTGATTTTTCTTGCGTCATCGTAATACACCTCGCCTTCCGTATCGTACATTGTTTCGTATGCTTTTTTAGCATATCGGTCAATCTCGCAGTACCCGACGCACTCAAAGCCTCCTGCTTTTTCAAGTCCTGAGCGGAATCCGCCGACGCCTGCAAAGATATCGAAATACTTTATCATTTATCACCGATCCTTTCTTGTTTGTGTAATAAAAAAACGGCTAGGTCTTTTTCAAAACTTAACCGTTACATTGACATTTCCATTTCTTCGGATTCTTCAAAACCCTCAGTTTCTGTGATTTCTTCAGATTTTTCCTGCTCATCCGCCATAGCCTGTTCCTGTTCGATTTTATGAAACTTATCCACATCGGGGATAACGCCAAGCGTTCTTCCGTTATCAAATTTACAGTGCAGAGTACCCGCATCGTCCACAAATTGAACTATGCCTTTAGTACCTGGTGGAATCGGACGGGGATCGTTATCCATACTGTCAAGGCATATCCGAGTTCCTTCGGGATATCTCTGTCTAAGCGTTTCTACTTTCTTTTCGTTGTAAATCATATAACACCTCACATCGTCATTCCCATATCGGGTTCTTCGGTCATGTCCTCGGATTGATCTTCGTTCATTTCTTCCTCCGTCTGCAAAAACCATTCGTCGGAATTCCAGAAGCTGACATAAATTTCTCCGTTGGGAGTTTTTATCGGTCTTTGCTCCAGACTCTCTCCTGCGCCGTCGCTTAGCTGCCCGGTACAATATTCACGGAGATATTCAAGTTCATCTTCCGTAAGCTGACCGTAAACGTTTGCTGTGACCACTCCTACAAGTTCTCCGTCATGTTCTTCGACCGACATAAACGCCGAGCGTACCTTTTGGTCGACTGAATTGCCCTTGTCATACCAGTTCATGAGACCCCGTTCTTTCTCCTCGGGCATTGTAAAATCTTCAATAAATCGGTTTATCTCCGATTTGTAAGCAGAAGCTTCATAGGAGGAGATTTTTTCGTATTCCTCATCAGACCAACATTCAGGTACTCTGCTGATCTCAAGGGGACAGTAAAATTTCATTTCCTGCAAATGCGTCTGAATATGATTTTCGTACAACAGTTTTGCATTTGGGACATACTGAGCATATCGTGCATAAGCTGCACCCTCTGATTCTACCAGCAGACCGTCACCCTGATCCTCATCGTAGATCAGCAGACAATGATAAATATCATTGCTGTCACAGTACATCAAATCTGCGTTCTCAGCAATCAGGTCATTGTCCTGCAAGGGATGCCTTTTCAGATTATCAAACTCAGCATGAGAAACTGCTATCGCTTTCTCCACCGCACAGGACTTTGTCTTAAATTCTAACTCCTTGCGAAGCAGATTGGTGTTGATTATAAGTTTGTTGTTCATTGTGTTTCCTCCATTCGTTTTATTTTTCCTTTTTAATAGTATATCTGCCACATGGCTATCACGTCCTTCCTTGAGGAATAAAAAAAGACCGCTTTGTCGTTTATCACATTTCGTGATATTTGACAAAACAGCCTTCTAAACTTTGTGAATGTTTTTTTATAAAAAATCGGCAGGCTCAGAGCGAAATCTGCTCAAAGCTTGCCGTTTTGTTTGACAATGTTTAATTGTTGAGGGTTCAGATCCTTTTTTTACGAAAAAGCATCTACGGTTTTACACCTGAATTTTTTACCCTCAAAACGCAAAAAAAGCCCGTAAATACGGGCTTTTTGAGGTGAGCATCCATTTAGTCTCACCAATATGGTGCAGGTAAGAAGACTTGAACTTCCACGAGGTTGCCCCCACTAGCACCTGAAGCTAGCGCGTCTGCCGATTCCGCCATACCTGCTTGAAAAATCAACATATATATTATATCACATCATCATGCTCTTGTCAAGCATTTTTACGCAAGTTTTAATAATATTCGGTAAATATATATTGAATATTTGATTAACACAAGTACCAACAAAAAAGGCAGAGCCTTAAAAAAACTCTGCCCGTTGTTAGCAAATAGAATCTCTCGAATTTTCTTTCAAAACACCGAATTTTCAAAGAAAACCCGAGCGATCCATAACCGGACAAACTATTGCCTGCCCTAGTTCACTAAATTTATATCGACTCTTTCTCGTTCGTTATCATAGCCATGAATCCACGGTTTTTCGATAACGCTTTCAGCAGTATGCCGCCGAGAATAGTCACGCAGACCAGCTCGCCCGCCGCTACCTGCACCATTGAGAGTACAAGCGGCAGCTTCAACACTATCCAAAGCTCCAACCCTACGAACACGCCGTTTATAATGACGGGGAAAAGCGAAGCCGTGAAGTAATTGAGCTTGTTCCGCAAAAGATAAATACATAGCCCCGCGATAAGCGTAGCCGAAGTGCCTACTATCGTGTCAACTGCGCCTACCGTGCTGAATATGTTTGCGATAAAACAGCCGATGGTCAGCGACACAACGTAGTCCTTGCTGAATAAACACAGCAGCATTAGCGCTTCCGCTATGCGAAACTGTATGCCTCCGTATGATAACGCCGAAAGTGATACCGTGAGCACGACGTATATCGCCGCGACTACTCCCGCTTTCGTGATCCTGCGAGTGCTGATAGATTCCATATTTATCTCTCCTTGTTTTTATTTCTGAGTGGTTAAGCTAGGATACACTCATATTCGATTGTCTGTTAATTAAGCCTTGCCGACAGAACCGAAGAGCTCCATCTTTTCCTTTACCTTGTCCTTGATAGCTTCGTATCCGGGAGCAAGCAGCTTTCTGGGGTCAAATCCCTTGCCCTTGAGGTCCTTGCCTTCTTCGATGTACTGTCTTGTAGCAGCCTGGAAGGAGAGCTGGCACTCAGTATTTACGTTGATCTTAGCAACGCCGAGCGAGATAGCCTTCTTTATCATGTCGTCAGGAATGCCTGTACCGCCGTGCAGTACGAGAGGCATATCGCCAACCTTTTCCTTTACAGCAGCCAGAGTCTCGAAAGAAAGTCCCGGCCAGTTTTCAGGATATACACCGTGGATGTTGCCGATGCCGGCAGCCAGCATTGCTACGCCGAGGTCTGCGATCATCTTGCACTCGTCGGGGTCTGCGCACTCGCCCATGCCTACTACGCCGTCTTCTTCGCCGCCGATAGAGCCTACCTCAGCTTCGAGGGAAAGTCCCAGTACGTCGCAGGTGTTTACAAGCACCTTGGTCTTTTCGATGTTCTCTTCGATAGAGTAGTGAGAACCGTCGAACATTACAGACGAGAAGCCTGCGTTGATGCAAGCCTTAGCGCCCTCGAAAGAGCCGTGATCCAGATGAAGTGCAACAGGAACTGTGATACCCAGCTCGCCGAGCATACCGTTTACCATTCCTACGATGGTCTTGTAGCCGCACATATACTTGCCTGCGCCCTCGGAAACACCAAGGATAACAGGGGACTTGAGCTCTTCTGCGGTGAGCAGGATAGCCTTTGTCCACTCAAGATTGTTTATGTTGAAGTGTCCTACTGCATAGTGACCCGCTACTGCTTTGGTCATCATTTCCTTTGCTGATACTAACATCTGAAAACACCCTCCGTAATTATCTTATTAAATATGCCCGCGGCGTTTTCCTGCCGCATTTTCCGCAAGCCGTTAGTCACTGCTGACCCCGCTTACTTGTGCGTGCTCCGCGAACAAATACATTATACACTTTTTTCGCCCTTTTTTCAAGAGCTTTTTCCTACTTTTACATTTGCAGAAACGTTTTTTAACATTTTATACACATTTCTCACGGCTCGTAAGTCTTGAGCACCGAAAGCGCTACCTCCAGCTTGGTGCACCGCATATCCATAGCCTGCTTTTCCAGATACCTGTGCGCCTGCGTTTCCGTGAAGTTTAGGTACTGCATCAGCGCGAATTTTGCGCGGTTTATCGTGCGCATCTCCTCCAGCCTTTTATGCAGCTTTATGTTCTCGTTTTGCAGACCAAGCAGCCTTTTGCGCGAGGCGTTTATGAATTTCAGCGACTGGTAAAAGATCTGCTTGCTCAGCGGCTTTGCTATCACTATAACTCCCAGATCTTCCATTCGCTCGCCCACCTGCTCGCAGTTCTCGGCGCGCACTATCATTACGCAGCTTGCGTTGGTAGTCGCGGTTATGTGCTCGGCAAGCTCGTTGCCGAATTCGTCTTTCAGCGGGCAGTTTATTATCACGGCGTCGTAGGTCTTTTCGGCGGCGGCGCGCCTAGCCTCGCTGCCGTTGCTTATCACCGACTGCGAGCAGTTGGGAAAAGCTTCTCTTATCAGTCCGGCAATGGCGGCGGTAGCGTTATCGCTTCCCGATACTATCAATACTCTGTCCATTCAGGCACCCCCTTGTACTCAAATGCAGATCAGTCATATTAAAATCACAGAGTATAGAAAAACCTTGCCGTTTCAAAAATTTCCCTGTCCTGCGCGGCTTCGTAGTCGTCGCTCATAGCGTTTTTGCATTTCGCAACGTATTCCACCAGTTCTGCGGGCAGGGTCTTTTTGATAAATTTGCTTTCGCCGGCTGTCTTTACCGCCTCGCGCAGATCTTTCGGTATTATGCCGAATTCTCCCGCGCCGTCGGCCGCCGCGGCTTCGTGCAGTACGGGTTCGCCCGCGGATATAGCGTTCTCTATACCGTCCATGCAGGCGTTTATGACTAATCCTATCGCGAAATAGGGGTTGCAGGTATTATCGGGCGTCATGAGCATAAGGTAGCCGTTCTTTTCGCCACCCCTCAGTCTTACGGGCACGTTTAGGTTGTACTTTGTCCAAGCTACATGGCGCAGAGGCTCTATCGCTTCCATGCGCGCATATGAATTTGTTATGCCGTTCATAAATAGCGTCATGGCGGACAGGTTGTGCAGCAGACCGCCCAGCATCCTGTCAGCGATGGTGGTAAGGCAGCCCTCGCGCTGAGCGAACACGTTCTCGCCGTTTTTGGTGCAGCTCAGCATTATCTGCAAACTGCTTCCGCACTTATCGGGCAGCGGCTTCGGCATGAAAGAAGCGTAAAGGCCGTTTCTGTTCGCTACCGATTTTACCGTGTTCTTGAACGTAACAAGATTATCGGCGGCAGAGAGCGGCGCTGAGGAGATAAAGTCGATCTCGTTTTGTCCCGGGCCGGCTTCGTGGCGCGAGCTTTCGGGGTATATCTCCATCTGCTCGAGCGTCATGCAGATGTCGCGGCGCAGGTTCTCGCCCCTATCGGCGGGCGCAGCTTCGCAGCAGCCTGCGTTATCGTGCGGTATCCTCGTCGGCAGACCCTTATCGTCCAGCTCAAAAACGTAAAATTCGCAGGAAGTGCCGACCTTGAAATCAAAGCCCGACTTTTTCGCGCGCTCTACGGCTTTCAGCAGGTAGCCCCTGCCGTCGCCCGCAAATTCCGAACCATCGGCGCGGGCTATGCTGCAAAACAGCCTCATAACTCTGCCCTGCTGCGGCCGCCAAGGCAGCAGCGAAAGGGTGTCGAGCACGGGGCGCAGCACCAGATCTGTTTCGTAAACGCCCATAAAGCCGTCCATCTGCGTAGCGTCGAAAGCGTAGCCCTGCTTGAATATCTTCGGCAGCTCGCTCGAAAGCACCGATATGGCTTTCAGATTGCCGAATACGTCGCAGAACATGAGCTTTACGAACTTAACGTCGTTTTCATCCACGAATTGAAGCACTTCGCGTTCTGTATATCTCATAATGCAATGATCCTCCTGTCAAAAAGTGGAGCAAGCTGTTTTATCAAACTTGCTCCACTTTTTATTATACTATCATCAGTTCTGCGTGTAAAGCTGTTTATATGGATTTTTTGTGTCCGGAGTTAAAACAAAGAATTTACTGTTCATTATGTCGTCATAATCTTTGTCAAACTTCTCGCAGAAGTTCTTTACATATCCGCTTATCTCGGCGAGGTCTTCTTTGCTCGCTTCCTTAGCCTTTACCTGCGCGGGCAGGTCGCCGGGCAGGTTTTCGGTGCGCAGATATATCTTTCCGCCGTGCATACCCGTGCCGCAGAATCTGCCTACCACCTGCGTGTCCTCAAAGCCCATGCCGAGCACTACAATGTAGCCGCCCGCCTGATATTCGCCGAGGAAGCTGCCCGCTTTTCCGCCGATGACCAGCGCGGGGATATGCTCCATATAGCTCTTCATATGTATTCCCGTGCGGTAGCCCGAGTTTCCGCGAACGTATATCGTGCCGCCGCGCATAGCGTAGCCCGTAGCGTCGCCCGCCGAGCCGTATATCGTAATGCTGCCCTTATTCATAGTGTCGCCGCAGGCGTCCTGCGCGTTGCCGTTTACTACTATATCGCAGCCGTCGAGGTAAGCGCCCAGCGCGTTGCCCGGCGTACCGTTTATCACCACGCTGCCCTGTTTTCTGCCTGCTGCTATATATCTTTGTCCTATGCAGTTTTCCAGCGTTATAACGTCGTCCTCGCAAGCCTTTATCTGCTCATTGAGGGTCTGGAAATGCATCAGATCTACCTGTATTTTCATGATAACTCAATGCCTCCTCATACGCTTTTCATCAATGGCTCTCCGCAAGCTTCTCGCGGCGGTCTTCCGCCGAAAATGCCATAAGCTGCGGCTTCTGCTTGATAAGCTCGAAATCAATGCTGTCGAGCGGGGTCTGGTTTTTGATGAGCGCGGTGTATATGCCCGCTCTCTTTATATCGCCTATCATGATGTAGCCCATAAGGCGGTTATCCTTATAGAAGAGCTTCTTGTAGTTCTCGCCCTCTTTTTCGGTATAAACGTTGCCCTCGTAAGAGCCTGCGGTTATCATATGGTAGCCGAACATACCCATAGCGTTCATGGGGATAGCGTTTTCGTAAAGCTGCTCGCCGCCTGCCATGTTCACGCCCGCGGTGTTGCCCTGCATATAGGCGTTTGGCAACAGCGCCAGTACGCGCTCAGCGCCGATGGTTATATCGTATGATTCAGTGCAGTCGCCGCCCGCGTAGATGTCTTTCAGGCTGGTCTGGCACTTATTGTCAGTTTTGATAGCTCTGCCGCACTCAGCGCCCGCGTCTTTCAGCAGCGCGATGTTCGGGCGAACGCCCACGGCTACTACCAGCACGTCGAACTCTACCTCCGCGCCGCTTTTCAGCTTCGCCTTGTTAGGCTCAAGCTCCGCCGCGCTGTCGTTGAGGTAAAACTTTACGCCGTGCTTTTCGATGGACTTCTGCACAAGCTCCGCTCCCTCGGCGTCGAGTACGGAGGGGAGTATGCGGTCTGCCATATCTACTACGGCGATCTCTTTCACCTTATCGGCAATGCCCTCTACGCATTTCAGACCGATAAGTCCCGCGCCGATAACGAGCACCCTGCTCTCTGCCGAGATAGCTTCGTCAAGCGCATGCGCGTCGTCGAGAGTCATGAATGTGAACTTTTTCTCTACCTTATCCAGCCCCTTCATAGGCGGCACGAAAGGCGAAGAGCCGGTAGCCACCATGAGCTTATCGTAAGAGATGACCTCGCCCGACTCAAGCTTTACGGTATGTCCCTTAGGGTCTACGCTTACCGCCGTCTTGCCTAACATAGTATCTACCATGTTGTCGGAATAGAAAGAATCAGGGCGGTACTTCATGCGCTGCTCGTCAGTCTTGCCGTAAAGCAGGTAAGAGATGAGCGGGCGCGAATATGTGTGGTGCTTCTCGCTGGCGATAAGCACTATCTCAGAATTTTTATCTACGCTTCGTACTCCCTCAACGCAGCCGATAGCCGCGGCGGAGTTTCCGATGATAACTATTTTGCTCATTATATCTGCGCCCCCTTATCTTTCTTCAAATACGATAGCCTGATTCGGGCAGCCCTTTACGCAGGCAGGCTCGCCGCAGGCGTTCTTTGTGCAAAGCTCGCATTTCTGCACCGCGTGGCCCTCGCTGTCGGGCATGATGCAGCCGTACGGACATGAGAGTATGCAGGTGTAGCAGCCTACGCACTTATCGTGGTTGAACGAGATGACGCCGTTTTCTATCGTAAGAGCGCCTGTTATGCAGCTCTTTACGCAGAGCGGGTCTTTACAGTGGCGGCAGGATACGGCGAAGTTTATGCCCTCGCCCTCCTCTACCTGTATACGGGGGTTTATCTTTACGTTTTTCAGGGCGTTCACCATGCTGTCCTTGCCAGAATTGGCATAGGCGCAGTAGTATTCGCAGAGGTGACAGCCCAGACACCATTTTTCATTTACATAAATACGTTTCATAGCAAAACCATCCTCACTTTCCGCATTATTCACCTGCGTGCTTTATTCCGAGTATCGAAAGCTCTCTGTCAGAAAGTCCGATACCGCGGAGCATGAGGCGGTTTCCTCTGAGCGATTCGATGGAGTTTATACCCATACCGCCCATGATCTCCTTTATCTCGTGATCCCAAGCGTGAACCAGATTTACAAGGCGCTTGTAGCCGATGTCGGGGTTTAGGCGCTTTACAAGCTCGGGGCGCTGGGTAGCTATGCCCCAGTTGCACTTGCCCGTCTGGCAGGTGCGACAGAGGTGGCAGCCCATAGCGAGACAGGCGGCGGTAGCTATGTAGCAGGCGTCTGCGCCGAGCGCGATAGCCTTTACAAGGTCTGCGGAGGAGCGTATAGAGCCGCCGACTACTATGCCGACGTTATCGCGTATGCCCTCTTCTCTCAGCCGTGCGTCTACGCTTGCGAGCGCAAGCTCTATCGGTATGCCGACGTTATCGCGGATACGGGTAGGCGCAGCGCCTGTACCTCCGCGGTAGCCGTCTATCGCGATGATGTCCGCGCCGCTTCTCGCGATACCCGAAGCTATCGCCGCTACGTTATGTACGGCGGCTATCTTTACGATAACGGGCTTCTTGTAGTCGGAAGCTTCTTTCAGCGAGTATACCAGCTGGCGCAGATCCTCTATCGAGTAAATATCGTGGTGAGGCGCGGGGGATATTGCGTCAGAGCCTATAGGTATCATTCTGGTCTTAGATATATCAGCCGAGACTTTTATGCCGGGCAGATGTCCGCCGATACCGGGCTTTGCACCCTGACCTATCTTGATCTCGATGGCAGCGCCCGCGTTGAGGTAATCTTTAGATACGCCGAAACGTCCCGAAGCTACCTGAACTATCGTGTTCGGGCCGTACTTATAGAAATCCTGATGCAGACCGCCCTCGCCCGTGTTGTAGTAGATTCCAAGCTCTTCCGCGGCGCGTGCGAGCGACTCGTGAGCGTTGTAGCTGATAGAGCCGTAAGACATAGCCGAGAACATTACGGGCGTTGCGAGCTCAAGCTGCGGCGCCATGTTGTTTACCAGCTTGCCGTTTTTATCACGCTCGATCTTGCCGGGCTTTTTGCCGAGGTAGGTCTTTGTTTCCATCGGCTCGCGCAGCGGGTCGATAGAGGGGTTAGTTACCTGCGAAGCGTTCAGCAGGATCTTATCCCAGTACACGGGGAAAGGCTCGGGGTTGCCCATAGATGAGAGCAGCACGCCGCCCGAGTTTGCCTGACGGTATACCTCGGTAATGGTCTTGCCCGTCCAGTTGGCGTTCGCCTTGAATGTGTGGTCGCTCTTTACTATCTTTATAGCCTTAGTGGGGCAGAGCGATACGCAGCGGTGGCAGCAAACGCACTTAGCGTTATCGGCTACCATTTTTCCCTGCTCGGGGTCGTAATGATGTGCTTCGTTCGAGCACTGACGCTCACAGACTCTGCAAGCTATACATTTATTGGTATCTCTAACTATTTCATATTCAGGATACAGATAATCTATTGCCATTTCTTATAACCATCCCTTCTCAGATCTTCAAGCGTTTACTTTATGAAGATCTTATCTTTATAGCTGTCGAGCGTTACGATAACGGGCTGACCGCCGTTCGGCGACCAGATCTTATCGAGATTAGGTTCGATAATGCGAATAGCGCATTCTTCGGAAGCCATGTAAACTCTGTCGTCTTTCTCGCCTATGACCATCGAGCGCAGCTTTAATCTGTCGTTGAGCGCCATAAGTCCGCCCTCGAAGCCGAGGATTATCGAGAAAGGCCCGGTGATAAGCAGGTTCGAGTACGCCGCGCGCAGGTACTCTGCCTGCTCTCGCTCCTCAGCGCTCATGCCCTCTATCGTAGACCAGAAAGGCGCTGCGATGACTTTCGCGGCTTCCTCTAAGCTCAGCCCCTGCTTTCTCAGCAGGAAGTCGATTATGTAAGTAATGACCTCAGTATCCGTCTGAAGATTACATTTATATCCGTACATCTCTATATTTCTTCTGTTAGCGTCGTAGCTGGAGATCTCGCCGTTGTGGACTATCGAGTAATCCAGCATACCGAAGGGGTGCGCGCCGCCCCACCAGCCGGGGGTGTTTGTAGGGTATCTGCCGTGAGCTGTCCACGCGTAGCCCTCGTACTCGTCGAGCCTGAAATATTCGCCGACTTCTTCGGGGTAGCCCAGCGCCTTGAATATGCCCATGTTTTTACCGCAGGAGAAAACGTAAGCGCCCTCGATATTGGAATTGATATGGATAACGCACTGCGAAACAAATTCCTTTTCATCGAGCTTAGAATCTTTGAGCTTAGTTTTCAGCGGCTCTACGAAATATCTCCAGATAAGCGGCTCTGCCACTATCTTATCGCTCTTTCTTACAGGTATTTTGGAAAGGTTTATGATGTCGAAATGTTTATCGAGAAATCTCTCGCACTCTTCACGCGCCTTATTGCCGTCGTAAAAAACGTGGAATGCATAAAGGTCGGGGTACTGCGGATAAATGCCGTAGCCCGCAAAGCCTCCGCCCAGACCGTTTGAGCGGTCGTGCATGGTGGCGATGGACTTTATCATCTCACTTCCGTTGATATTCTTACCGCTTTTGGAGATCACTCCCGAGATCGCACATCCCGAAGGGATCCTTATCTCTCCCTCTCGCAGCATACAAATTCCTCCTTTAGTTAATCTTTCATACCGCCCCGCTTACTGTGCGGAGCGCCCCATACAAGCGCCTTTATCCGGCGCGCCCACTTTATCTGAAATCCACAAATAAAGCAATAAAAAAACGACGCCCTTTTCAAAATGGCGCACTAGCCCTCTCGAAAGAACGTCGTTGTTCTGTGATAATTATTTTAGCACAAAAGCCCGCTTTTGTCAAGCGGGGCGGGCGCAGGGCGCTTTGCAGGGAAATTTGTACACCCTGCACAAACATTTGTCGCCCACACGCAGATTTTTGAATTTCAGCGTGTATAATCCTGCAAAAATAATCGGCAAACTGCAAAATAATGCAATTTACCGACTTTTCCGCTGTATCAACTTGCAAAAGGTTCACATATTTTTAACAAGTGACCTCAAGCTTCCTTTTCGAGCACAAAATACGAATCTGCGCCCGTGCTTTTAAATTCCTTTATAGACCAGCCGCGGCTGAGCATTTCATTAAGCTGCTCGACGCGCTGGAAACGGTCGAGATGCGGAGCCTGAACGCCTGCGCTCACTTTTTGGGAATTGTTGGAGATAAAAAATATTTTCTGCATTTGCGCGTCACCCTTTCATAAAAAATAAAGCTTTGGTTTTCATAAACTTTTGCTTCATATATCCTATGATAATATTATAGCACGTTTTTTTGTACAGTTCAATACCCGCGGCAATATTTTTTTGTTTTAACTTTTTCACGCCAGAGCCTTGCATTTGCGGTGGAAAATCCGCCCCTTCGCGACCCGCAGGCTGACTGGACGGTAGCGTACCGCGCCATCGACGAATTTTTGAAAGGCATTTAAAGCGGTATTTTTGCAGTAATTTGCCGAATGTTATCAATTTGTTCACATATATGTGTTATACTAAAGGCGATAGTGTATAATATCTGTATACAATTGTGCACTTTCGCCTTTTGACCGTATTGTATCCGAACTGAAACTGTCGGAACGATAACCATTTAGAGAAGGAGAATACTTATGAAAAACACCGCAGCTACGCTGATGTCGCAGAAGCAATCGGGAGAAAAGATAACGATGCTTACCGCTTATGACTACACCACTGCGTGCATTGCCGACGAGTGCGGGGTAAACTCGATACTCGTGGGCGACTCTCTCGGCATGGTGATGCTGGGCTACGACACCACCCTGCCCGTAACTATGGAAGACATGATCCACCACACAAAAGCCGTTTCGCGCGGCGCTAAAAACGCCTTTATAGTAGGCGATATGCCCTTTATGTCGTATCAGACGAGCGTTTACGACGCAGTAGTCAACGCAGGCAGGCTGATAAAAGAGGGCGGCGCACACGCGGTAAAGCTCGAGGGCGGCGCGGCTGTTTGCCCGCAGATAAAAGCTATCGTAGATTCCTCGATACCCGTGGTGGCGCATTTAGGGCTTACCCCGCAGTCGGTAAACGCCTTCGGCGGATTTAAGGTGCAGGGCAAGACCTACGATAAAGCGAAGCAGATAATAGACGACGCGCTGAAAATACAGGAAGCGGGCGCTTGCGCAGTAGTGCTGGAGTGCGTACCCGCTGACCTCGCGGCGATAATCACCGAAAAGCTGACTATACCCACCATCGGCATAGGCGCGGGCGCGCAGTGCGACGGACAAGTGCTTGTATATCAGGATATGCTGGGCATGACCGCCGGCCACACGCCGAAATTCGCAAAGCTTTTTGCCGACGTAGGCGCGCTGATGCGCGAGGGCTTTAAGGCGTATATCAGCGAAACGCAGTCGGGCGAATTCCCCGCCGCGGAGCACACATTTAAGATAGACAGCGAGATCATCGAAAAACTGAGAGAAGAGGACTGACATAAAATGAAAATTGTAAAGACGATAGACGAAGTACGCAGCATTGTAAAAGGCTGGAGAGCAGAGGGACTTACCGTAGGCTTAGTTCCCACTATGGGCTATCTGCACGAGGGCCACGCGAGCCTTATCGACGCTTCGCACCGCGATAACGACCGCACGGTAGTTTCCGACTTTGTAAACCCCATGCAGTTCGGCCCTACCGAAGATCTGGAAAGCTACCCGAGAGATCTCGAGCGCGACGCGGCTCTTGCCGAAGCGCACGGCGCGGACATTATCTTTAACCCCGAGCCGAGCGAGATGTACCACGAAGGCTTTTCATCTTTCGTAGATATGACAGTGCTGACGCAGGAGCTTTGCGGACTCAGCCGTCCCGTACATTTCCGCGGAGTGTGCACGGTAGTTTCAAAGCTTTTCAACATAGTAAAGCCCGACCGCGCATATTTCGGCAAAAAGGACGCGCAGCAGCTAGCAGTTATCCGCCACATGGTTGATGACCTGAACATGGATCTCGAGATAATAGGCTGCCCGATAATCCGCGAGGAAGACGGACTTGCAAAAAGCTCGCGCAACACCTACCTCAGCGATGAGGAGAGAAAAGCCGCGCTGATACTCTCGAAGTCGATATTCGCGGGCATGGATATGGTAAAGCAGGGCTGCACCACCGCCGCCGAGATCACGGGCGCTATGAAAAAGCTGATAGAGAGCGAGCCGCTCGCGAAAATAGACTATGTAAAGCTTGTAGACGCGGCGACTATGCAGCAGATAGAGAAGCTGGACCGCCCCGCGCTCTGCGCGATAGCCGTATACATCGGCAAAACAAGGCTTATCGACAATTTCTTTACGGAAGATGTAAAGTAAAATAAACCAAAGGGAGAAAGTATGAATATTTCGGTACTTAAAAGCAAGATACACCGCGCCGTGATAACGCAGGCTGAGCTTGATTACATCGGCAGCGTTACCATCGACGAAGACCTTATGGACGCGGCGGGGCTGCTTGAATATGAGCACGTACACATAGTGAACATAAACAGCGGCAGCCGCATAGAAACATACGTCATAGCGGGCGAGCGCGGCAGCGGAGTTATATGCCTGAACGGCGCGGCGGCAAGGTGCGGTCAGCGCGGCGACTGTGTTATAATAATGGCATACGCCGATATGACGCCCGAAGAGGCGCGCGAAAATCCGCCGCAGGTGGTATTCGTAGACGATAAAAACAAGGCCGTGCGCGTTGCAAGATACGAAAAGCACGGCAGATTAGAGGATCTGAAATGATACTTGCGGTAGATATTGGAAACTCCAACATAGTTATCGGCTGCTTTGACAAAAACGAGATAATGTTCGTAGAGCGGCTTTCGACAAACCAGCTCTCCACCGCGCTGGAGTACACGGTGATGATAAAAAATATACTGGAGCTGAACGGGCTCGAGCCTGCCGAGATAGACGGCGGCATAATCTCCTCAGTAGTGCCCCCGCTGACATCTACGCTGAAACACGCTATGGAGCGGCTGGGCTGCGGCGAGATACTCACCATCAGTCCCGGCATAAAGACGGGGCTGAAGATACTGCTGGACAACCCCGCCCAGCTCGGCAGCGACCGCGTTGCCGACGCAGTAGCCGCCGTAAGCTGCTACCCCGTGCCGCTGATACTTATAGACATGGGCACGGCTACCACCATATCGGTCATAGACGGCGAGAAAAATTTCCTCGGCGGAATGATAATACCGGGGCTGCGCGTATCGCTCGATTCACTGGCGAACCGCACCTCGCAGCTTCCGAAGATAGACCTCACCCCCGCGAAAAAGGTAATCGGCACAAATACAGTAGACTGCATGAAGAGCGGCATAATAAACGCCAACGCCTCGGCGCTTGACGGCGTTATCGAGCGGATAGAGGAAGAGCTCGGCAGCCGCTGCACCGTAGTGGCTACCGGCGGACTTGCGGGCGTGGTGATACCCTACTGCAAGCGCGAGATAATTAACGACGAGCTGCTGCTGCTGAAAGGTCTGCGGCTGATATACGGCAAAAATCGTCCCGAATAAAAGCAGCACACGGCAGACGTGCGCCAGCAAAAAGGCGCGCTTCTGCCGCTTTTTTATGCCCGCGCACATATTGTACGCCATTCACGCACAACAGTACGCACATCAAGTACATAAAAAATTAACAATATATTGTGCGGTTTGCATATTGACTAAATTTAAAAAGTATTTTATAATATAGAAGTTGTTTGAAACGAATTTGTGTAACTATATATATGTAAGGAGAAGATCATTGTGGTGAAAGTTGTAAAATTCGGCGGCAGCTCGCTCGCAAGCGCTGAGCAGTTCCGCAAGGTGGCAGATATAATACATTCTGACGATTCGAGAAGATATGTAGTTCCCTCCGCCCCCGGCAAGCGCTTTAAGGAGGACACCAAGGTCACCGATATGCTCTACGGCTGCTACGAGCTGGCTGTAAAGGGCAAGGACTTTGAGAAAGAATTTGACGCTATAAAGGAAAGATACAACAGCATTATAGAAGAGCTGAACGTAGACCTCTCGCTCGAGAAAGATTTCGAGACCGTAAAGGCTTGCTTTATCGGCAGAGCGGGCAGAGATTACGCGGCTTCGCGCGGAGAGTTCCTCAACGGCAAGGTGCTGGCGGCATACCTCGGCTACACCTTCGTAGACCCCGCTGAGATGATATTCTTTAAAGAGGACGGCACTTTCGATTCGCCCCGCACGCTGAAAGCAGTAGGAGAAAGGCTCGCGACCATTGAGCGCGCGGTAGTTCCCGGCTTCTACGGCTCTATGCCTAACGACACTATAAAGACTTTCTCGCGCGGCGGCTCTGACGTTACCGGCTCTATCGTAGCGGCGGGCACTAACGCTGACCTTTACGAAAACTGGACTGACGTTTCGGGCTTCCTCATCTGCGACCCCAGAATTGTAGAAGACCCCGAGCCTATCCGCACCATCACTTACAAAGAGCTTCGCGAGCTGGCTTACATGGGCGCTACCGTACTGCACGAGGACGCTATATTCCCCGTTCGCAAAGCGGGCATACCGATAAACATCAAGAACACAAACAAGCCCGGCGACCCCGGCACTTTCATAGTAGAGAGCACCTGCCAGAAGCCGCTTTACACCATCACGGGCATCGCGGGCAAAAAGGGCTTCTCGGTAGTAAACATCGAAAAAGATATGATGAACAGCGAGCTTGGCTTCGGCAGAAAGGTGCTTGAGCAGTTCGAGAAAAACGGAATATCTTTCGAGCATATGCCTTCGGGTATCGACACCATGAGCATCGTAGTGCACCAGAGCGAGTTTGCGCAGAAGGAGCAGGAGATACTTTCGGGCATACACAGAAACGTTCACCCCGACCTCATCGACATCGAGTCTGACCTCGCGCTCATCGCGGTAGTCGGCAGAGGAATGAAGAGCGAGCGCGGTACTGCGGGCAGAATTTTTGCGGCGCTGGCGCACGCGCACGTCAACGTAAAGATGATCGACCAGGGCTCTTCCGAGCTGAACATAATCATCGGCGTACACGACCGCGACTTTGAAAAGGCTGTAAAGGCGATCTACGACATTTTCGTAGTTCAGCGCCTTTGATAACTGACGATATAAAATAATTATCCCCCGAGCTTTTTACAGTTCGGGGGATTTTTTTGTATTTAATCTATCAGCCGCGCTATGCTTTCGACTATCGCGGCGAGCTGCTCCTGCTTTTCATACGGCAGAGCGGCGGCGGCGGAATTTATGCGCGAGAGCGCGGCGGAGTTCGGCTCGGCGGCGGAGGTCTTTGGCGAAACATCTATCAGATCTTTCAGCGGCACGCCCAGTGCCGCGCTTATCTTAAAAAGCGTATCGACCGTGGGGCATTTTTCGCCGCGCTCTATGCAGCCGAGGTACGAGGGGTGCATATTTGCCTCAAAAGCCAGCGCCTCTTGGCTGAGGCTGCGCCTGCGCCTTTCCTCCTTGATCTTTTTGCCGATCATTTCCGAGATATACTCTTTAGACGTGCTGTTTTTGCGGCTGCCCTGCGCCCCGCTGACGGCTTTTTCCATATCGCTGCTCCCCCTTTTCTCACGCTGAAAATCGTACTTATATATAATTATATGCCATATATAGTGTAGTTTCAAACAGCTTTAGAATTAGTTTTATAGCCTAAAGGTGTTGACAAGAAGAGAAAAAGGTGGTATAATAGCATTAAATGACAAAAATAAAAATCGGAGGGGGAAAATAGCCATGCTTTCGTGCAGGCGCGAAAAAAAATCGGGAAAAGTAGGCTTCGTGGTGGTGCTGCTCTGCATTATCTGCGCGCCGATATTCCCGCTGGTGAGCGCTTTTTTCATAACCCGCCTGCCGCCGCCCGCAGCAAAGACCTGCTACAAGATCACAATGGCGACTATATACATAGAGGTGATACTTCTGCTGATGGTCGCCGTGATCTCATTTATCCACGACCTCTGAAACAAAATTCCCCCGAACCGCAAAAAGTTCGGGGGATAATTATTTGCACGATCTCAGATCTTGATTCTTAGCTCAATTGCGCTCTTCAATAGCCGTGATGAGGTCTATTCTTCTCTGATGGCGCTCGTCGCCCGAAAATTCGGTGTGTACGAAAGCGTCTACCAGATCCATAGCCGTACCCTCGCCGACTACCCTCGCGCCGAAGCAGAGAACGTTGGCGTTGTTGTGCTCGCGGGTAAGCCGCGCCGAGAAACATTCCGAGCAGCAGGCCGCGCGTATTCCCTTGAATTTGTTCGCCGCCAGCGACATTCCTACGCCCGTGCCGCAGATCAGTATGCCCAGATCAGCCTCGCCGCCGAGCACCTTTTCGCAAACCGCCGCCGCCGCGTTCGGGTAATCGCACTTCTCACCTACTGCGCAGCCCATGTCGATGCACTCTATGCCCTGCGCCTTTAAATGCTCTACCACCGCGAGCTTCAGCTCGGGCGCTGCGTGGTCGTTTCCAATAGCTATCTTCATATGTAAAAATCTCCTTTACCTGTGAGCTTTGTCTTTCTCAGCTTTGGTTTCCTGCAAATATGCGGGCAGCAGCTCGTCCGCCGTCACCGCGCGCGCAGGGTCGGCATCAAACGCCATGCAGAGCGACGAAGCTTTCTGCATACGCTCGGCAAAAGGCGCGCACTTCACCTCAGCCGCTTCGGCGAAATACTTCTGCTTCATCTCGGCGCAGCAGTCGCCCGTAATCAGCAAGCCCTCCGCCGCGAGCGACCTAAGCGCTTCGGCGAACTCTTCCTCGCCGGCAACTTTATCCGCCGCGATGTTGACAACTTTCTCGCCGTCCGACTCGTAGATACCGAAATACACCACGCCGATACGCGCGCGCATCACCGCCGCTATCTTACCGCGGTACGCCGCGCTGCTCCAAGCCAGCTCCTCAAGCGTGGATATTCCCGCGCATTTCAGCTCTTTCTGCGTGCAGCCCATAACTATGCCCTTTACCGCCGCGACGCCTATGCGCAGACCCGTGTACGAGCCGGGGCCTTTCGCGCAGACTACGCCGTCCAGATCGGCTATCTCCAGCCCGCACTCGGTCAGCAGCTCTTTCGCCATCGGCAAAATTATCTGCGAGTGGGTTAGCTTTGTGTATATCGTCTTTTCCGCCAGCAGCGTTTGTCCGTCGGTCACCGCCGCCGAAGCTGTTTTTCCCGAGGTCTCAATCGCCAAGAGTTTCAAGGCCCTCGTCCCCTTTCATCTTCCAGCCGATGTTTATCTCGCGCGTATCGTCGTCCACGCGCTTGATGTCTATCTGCAAAATATCCTGCCCCAGCGTTTCAAGCGCCTCGGCAATGTTTTCCGACCACTCGGCAGCTATCACCGAGTCGCCGTCCATATAATCGTAAAATCCCGTAGTTTCAAGATCCTCCGAGGAGTTTATGCGGTACATATCGAAGTGGTAAAGGCTCTTGCCCGCGCCGTGGTACTCGTTTACGAGCGCGAAAGTCGGCGAAGTAACTTCGTCGCCCAGCCCCATACCTATGGATATGCCGCGCGTCATAGTCGTCTTGCCCGCGCCGAGGTCGCCCGTGTAGGCTATTATCTCGCCGCCGCTCAGCAGCGCGCCCAGCTTTTCGCCCAGCGCAATGGTCTGCTCAGCCGAGCGTGTAACGATCTTCATTTTTTACTCAGCCTCCTCCTGCTGCATGAAATACCAGTCGAGCAGCAGATCTACCATTCTGCCGTAAGATCTCTTGCCGTCCTCTACGCCGTTCAGCTTCAGCGAAGTTTCCATCGCTTTGTCCGAAACTTCGGCTACGGTCTTTGAGTTTATCAGGCCCTTATCGCTCTCCTGCACTTCCTGCCAGTAATCGACGTTGCCGTTCCAGTCGGCGCGCACGCCCTCAGCCAGCGAGCTGTAAAGCCTGTTTACAGTTTCCTCAGAGCAGTTATCCTCGCACTTTGAGATGACGTATTTCAGCGCGCGTATGTAGCCGCTGTACTGATACTCCACGTTGCCGCTCTCGTAGCAGGCGAGGAAGCCGATGAAGTTCGCTTCGTCCTCGCGGATAAAGCCCTTAGTGTGCGCCAATTCATGGCAAACGGTGTCGGGCAGGTTCAGCGGATACATCTCGTCGTTGTAATTAGCCTCCATCGTGAACGGGAAATATATCCCCATCAGATATTGCTGGCTCATGAAGAACGAATTTACAACAGCTTTCGGCTTCGGGTAATATCCGCTAAGCTGCGGGTGATCCTCAGCCAGACCCTGCACCGCCGAGCGCGCGGTCTTATCAAGGTCGGCGGTAAGCACGAATTTACCGTTCTTATCGCGCTGCACCTGCTCGGAAAGCGCGTTCGTTTCCGCCGCGAGGTAGTCCGCGAGCTGTTCGAGCTGCGCGGGCGTGTACTTATCCTGCGGATAATCATACATCTCGGCAAAGGTCGGCGTATGGTAAAGCACGAAGCAGTTCAGCGTTTCGGTGAGGATCACGTACACGAATATCCATGCGTAGATATAGGCGTACACCCGCCCTATCTTGCGGCGGCTGTCGCGGTTCTTGCGTTTCACTATCAGCAGCACTATAAGCGCGATGAGCGAAAGCGGCACGCCGACCAGCGCTATGATTATAAGCACCTCGCCCAGCGAAAATGGCAGCAGGCTGGTCAGCCGCGCGAATATCGAGCTTATCTCTGGGAATATCTCGCGCATATACCACCCGCTGAACCGCGGGCTGAGGTACGCCGCGACGTTCATAACTATGCAGAAAATTATCAGCGCTATTATAACGCTGCGCTGCCTTTTGCGGCGCGCAGCGTCAGCTATCATTCTGCCGGGTCCCATAACGGTTTAGAAAAGACCCGAAATGTTGCCCTCGTTATCCACATCTATCGAGAAAGCTGCGGGCTTTTTGGGCAGACCGGGCATTGTCATGATGTCGCCGGTGTAAACTACTATAAATCCTGCGCCGGAAGAAAGCTTCATATCGCGCACGGTGATCTCAAAATTCTCAGGCTTGCCGAGCTTCTTGGGGTCGTCGGAAAGCGAATACTGGGTCTTTGCAACGCATATCGGCAGGTCGGTCTTGCCCAGCGCCTCTATCTCCCTCAGCGCCTTTTCAGCCTGCGCGGTGTAGATGACGCCGTTTGCGCGGTAGATCTCTTTCGCTATCTTCTCTATCTTATCCTTTACGGGCAGCGCGGTGTCGTAAAGCGGCTTGTAGTCAGCCTCGCCCTTTTCGATAACTGCGCATACTTTCTGCGCGAGGTCAGTTCCGCCCTCGCCGCCCTTAGCGAATATCTCAGCCAGCGAGAACTCAGCGCCCAGCTCGGTGCACACCTTTTCTACCAGCGCAAGCTCAGCATCGGTATCGGTATGGAAGCGGTTGATAGCTACCACTACGGGCACGCCGAATTTGTGCAGGTTCTCTATATGTGTCTTTAGGTTCACAACGCCCTTTTCCAGCGCTTCGAGGTTCTCTTCGGTAAGCTTGTCCTTAGGCACGCCGCCATTGTATTTCAGCGCGCGGATGGTAGCTACCAGTACGGTGCAGCTGGGCTTTAAGCCCGCGTAGCGGCACTTTATGTCAAAGAATTTCTCTGCGCCGAGGTCAGAGCCGAAGCCCGCTTCAGTGATGGCGTAGTCGGCAAGCTTTAAGCAAAGCTTTGTCGCGCGAACAGAGTTGCAGCCGTGCGCGATGTTTGCGAACGGGCCGCCGTGCATGATAGCGGGGGTGTTCTCGAGGGTCTGTACGAGGTTGGGCTTCATAGCGTCTTTCAGCAGCGCTGCCATAGCTCCGCAGCCGCCCAGTTCCTTAGCGTATACAGGTTCGCCGTCGAGGTTGTAAGCAACGAGTATCTTCTCAAGGCGCGCCTTTAGGTCGGCGAGGTCGGAAGCAAGGCAGAGTATCGCCATAACTTCGGAAGCCACCGTGATCTGGAAGCCGTCCTCGCGCGGGATACCGTTTACCTTGCCGCCCAGACCGATTATAACGTTTCTGAGGGCGCGGTCGTTCATATCAAGGCATCTCTTAAAAAGTATCCTTCTCTGGTCTATTCTCAGCGGATTGCCCTGCTGCATAGAGTTGTCTATCAGCGCGCAGAGCAGGTTGTTTGCCGCGGTGATGGCGTGCATATCGCCCGTAAAATGCAGGTTTATATCCTCCATAGGCACTACCTGAGCGTATCCGCCGCCCGCAGCGCCGCCCTTTATGCCGAATACGGGGCCGAGCGAGGGCTCGCGCAGCGCGAGTATCGCCTTTTTGCCTATCTTCGCCATCGACTCAGCCAGACCTACTGAGATGGTGGTCTTGCCCTCGCCCGCGGGGGTGGGGTTGATAGCGGTAACGAGTATCAGCTTGCCGTCGGGCTTATCCGCGAGCTTTGTGTACAGCTCTTCGGAAAGCTTAGCCTTGTAGTGTCCGTAAGGCTCGAGGTCGTCGGCGCTGACGCCTATACCCTCGGCTATCTCAGTTATCTTCTTCATTTTTGCCTGTTTTGCAATTTCAATATCGGTCAGCATTTTTCAAAACATCCTTTCAGATATTATTATAGTTACATCTTATTATCACTCGTCGTCTATCGGCGTTTCGCGGCGCTTGTCTTTCACCGCGCGTATCTTTTCGATACGGTTGTCCTTAGCCTTTATAACGCAGAGAGTCAGATTTTTGTAGCGCACCGCAGGCGTTTCGCCGTCGGCGGGTATGTAGCCCAGCAGGTCGGTAACGAAACCGCCCATAGTGCTGAAATCAGTTTCTTCTTCAAATGGGCAGCCCAGCTTTTCCATAACGTCCTCGGGGTCGGCAGTGCCTTGTATATCGAAGGTATTCGGGGTTATCTCCTCTATATCCTCCGCCTCGTTTTCGTCATATTCGTCGCGGATATTGCCCACTATGCACTCCAGCAGATCTTCCATCGTGACTATACCAAGTGTGCCGCCGTACTCGTCGAGCACTACTGCTATCTGCTTGTGGTTTTTATTGAAGTAGGTAAAAAGCTCGCCGCACTTGCTCGTTTCGGGCACAAATTTTATCTTGTGCATATAGTCGGCGGCGGGGGCGTTTTTATTTGCGGGGTCAAGTATCAGCGGCAGCAGGTCTTTGACGTAAAGCACGCCGCAAATATCGTCTATCGTTTCGTTAAAGACAGGTATGCGCGAAACGCCTGTTTCCACCGAAACGCGCACAGCCTCCGCCACGGGCGATGTTTTCTCCACAGCGCTTATCTCGCGGCGGTGGGTCATCACCTCGCAGACCTCCAGGTCTGGGAACTCGAATATGTTCGAGATCATCTCTGCCTGATCGTCCTTTATGCCGCCCTTTTCGTTGGCGGCGTCGAGCATTTGCAGTATCTCCTCGCCCGTCACCTGCTCGGAAAGGTCTTCTTTTTTCACGCCGAATATCGCCGAAAGCAACGCGGTAACGCCCGCTACTATAAGCTGCGCGGGCTTCATGAGCGCCATCAGCACGCGGTATAGCCAAAAGCTCGCGCGAACAAAGCCCTCGCCCGCCCTGCCGCTTACGCAGAGCCTTTTCGGGAAATCGACGCTTACAGCCGCCGTGACCGCCGCCGCTGCCGCCGCGATGATAAGCGAGATCACCGCCGCCGCTATGCTCAGGCTTTTGCCCGTAAGCGTGCCGCCCAGCGCGTTTTTCAGCGGGTAGTAAAAGTAGTGCTTTGCCGCCGCGCCCATTGCGAAAAGTATAAGCGTGCGCGCCGCTAAGTTTGTCTGAATTATCAGCTCAGGCTTTTGCTGCAATTTCTGTATCCTGCGCCACCTGCGGCTTTTCTCCGCCAGCTTTGCAGTTTTGCTCTCTGACAGCCTGAGCACGGCGTTTCCGCAGGCGGTGAGAAAGCCCATCACCACGGCAGCCGCCGCTAAAATTATCAAGCCGTGCCACCATATCGGCGTTCGCCCGACGTCGTCCATATCATCTTCTCCTTGTTCATCATATTTGCATTTACACATAGTGCATACAATTATTTATATTGTACACCATTTTGCGGGGTTATGTCAAGAGCTTTTATTTGTTATTTTATGAACAAAAAAAATCGGGACATATCTCAGTCCCGATTCTTGTAAGCTATATTATGCGTGGGTTTACTTGCCCATCATCTTTTTAAATCTTTCCATAGCTTCTTTGGTTCTCTCGCTGTCGCCGAAAGCGGTAAGTCTGAACCAGCCCTCGCCGTTTTTGCCGAAGCCTGCGCCGGGCGTGCCGACTACGTTAGCTTCTTCAAGCAGCTTGTCGAAAAATTCCCAGCTTCCCATATCGTTCGGGCACTTGAACCAAATGTAGGGGGAGTTCTTTCCGCCGGTGTACTTTATGCCCAGTTCGTCGAGAGCGGCAGCCATTACCTTAGCGTTCTGCTGATAATAAGCGATGTTCGCCTTAGTCTGCTTCAAGCCCTCTTCGGTGAATACCGCCGCAGCAGCGCACTGTACGGGGTAAGAAACGCCGTTGAACTTAGAGCCCTGACGTCTGCCCCAAAGCTGCGAGATGCTTACGTCAGTGCCGTCGGAAGCCTTTACGGTAAGCTCCTCAGGGATAACGGTGTAGCCGCAGCGCATACCGGTAAAGCCCGCGGTCTTAGAGAGCGAGCACATCTCGATAGCACACTTTCTTGCGCCCTCTACCGCGAATATGCTTCTCGGTATATTCTCTTCGGTGATGAAAGCTTCATAAGCGCAGTCGTAGATGATGATAGCGTTGTTCTTTACAGCGTAGTCTATCCAAACCTTTAGCTGGTCTTTGGTGTATACCGAGCCGGTGGGGTTATTCGGCGAGCAGAGGTAGATGAGGTCTGCGTGTACGTTCTCGTCAGGCATAGCGGCAAAGCCGTTTTCCTCGTTAGAGTCGGCAAAGATGACCTTTCTGCCGTTCATTCTGTTGGTATCAACGTATACGGGGTAAGCGGGGTCGGTGATGAGCACTACGTTATCATCGCCAAAAATATCTACGATATTTCCGCAGTCGCTCTTAGCGCCGTCGTTTACTCTTATCTCGTCAGCCTTTACGTCTACGCCGAAGCTCTTGTAGTAGCCGCTGATGGCATCTTTGAGGAAATCATAGCCTGTGCCGCTGTCCTCGTAGCCCTTGAAAGTTTCTTTAACGCCCATTTCGTCAGCGCCCTTTTTCATAGCCTCTACTACGCACTTGGCGATAGGCTGGGTAACGTCGCCTATACCCATGCGGATAATGTCGGCGTCAGGGTGCGCCTCGGTAAAAGCCTTTACCTTCTTGGCGATGTTGATAAAAAGATAATTCTTTTCAAGCTTTAAAAAGTTTTCATTCAGCTGTGGCATAATTAAACTTTCCTTTCTATATATGCAATATCAGCGGCGTTCGCGCAGACTATAAAAGCCCGCGCTCCGCGCTGTTTCTCACCAAAAGATCATCAGATGATTATAGAGCCGTTGAATACGGTAACTGCGTCGCCCGTGAGGTAGATAGCCTCGTCGGTGACCTTTATCTTGAGGTCGCCGCCCTTGAGCTTTACAGTTATTTCCTTGTCCTTGGTGCAGTAGCCGTTGAGCACCGCCGCGACTGCCGCCGCGCAAGCGCCTGTGCCGCAAGCCCAAGTTTCTCCAGAGCCGCGCTCCCATACTCTCATTTTCAGGGTATGTTCGTCCAGCACCTTGATAAACTCAGCGTTTACTCTTTCGGGGAATATCTCGTTATACTCAAAAGCCTTGCCCACGGTATCTATATCCAGCTCGTCGATGTTGCCGTTCATGAATACTACCGCGTGTGGGTTGCCCATAGATACGCAGGTGATGTTGTAGCCCTTGCCGTCGATGGTCACGGGGCGGTCTGCCACTCTGCCGTTTTCGTCAGCCGCAAGGGTAACGGGTATCTGCGCGGGGTCGAGTATAGCGGAGCCCATGTTTACGGTAGCGCCGTTTACCTCGCCGTAGTGGCGGGTGAGCTTTACCTTTATGATGCCGCTGAGAGTTTCTATCTCCATATCGTCCTTATCTACCAGACCGTTATCGCGCATGAACTTAGCTACGCAGCGTATGCCGTTTCCGCACATCTTGCCCTCAGAGCCGTCGAGGTTGAACATTCTCATCTTGCCGTCGGCTACTTTAGACTTCTGTATCAGTATAACGCCGTCGCCGCCGATGCCGAAGTGGCGGTCTGAAAGCGCGAGCGCCAGACCCTCGGGGTTATCTATACGCTGATTGAAGCAGTTGAAGTAGATATAGTCGTTTCCGCAGCCCTGCATCTTTGTGAATTCTACCATGTGCTTTTCCTTGCGCATATGGTTTATGTCAACTATCTCGGTAGACTTTTCAGTGTACTTCGAGCGAATCGACTGTGCAATGGCGTTTGCGGTATCTATCGAAGTCAGGCAGGGGATATTTCTCTCTACCGTCTTTCTTCTTATCTTTACGCTGTCGCGCTGCGGGCTTCTGCCCTTAGAGGAGGTGGATATAACGTAAGATACCTTGCCGCTCTCGATAAGGGTGAGGGTGTTTTCCTCCGCCTCGCCTATCTTAGCTACCGCCTCGCAGGGGATACCGTGCTCGGAAAGCACCTTAGCAGTGCCCTTAGTAGCGTAGATCTTAAAGCCTAGGTCGTAGAATGCCTTTGCGGTCTGCGGTATCTCGCACTTATCGGTATCGCGAACGGTGATGAGCACGCCGCCCTCTACGTTGAGCTTGTAGCCTGCCGCGGTAAGACCCTTGTAAAGCGCCTCTTCCAGCGAGCTTGCGACTGCGAGAACTTCGCCCGTAGACTTCATCTCAGGGCCTAAGTGGTTATCAACGTCGATAAGCTTTTCAAAGGAGAATACAGGAACTTTTACCGCAACGTAAGGCGAGTTTCTGTAAAGACCTGTGCCGTAGCCCATATCCTTCAGCTTTTCGCCGAGCATACATCTTGTAGCGAGGTCTACCATCGGCACGCCCGTTACCTTAGAGATGTAAGGTATAGTTCTGGAAGAACGCGGGTTTACCTCTATAACGTAAAGCTCGTTGTGGTTGATGAGGTACTGTATGTTTACCAGACCCATAGTTTTGAGCGAAACTGCGAGGTTCTTCGAGCACTCTATTATGCGCTCGATAAGCTCGTCGGAAACGTTCCATGCGGGGTATACGGCTATCGAGTCGCCCGAGTGTACGCCCGTTCTCTCGATATGCTCCATTATACCGGGGATAAGTATGTCTTCGCCGTCGCAGATAGCGTCTACTTCCAGCTCAGTACCCATCAGGTATTTATCTATCAGTATCGGGTTCTCTATCTCCTGCGCGAGGATTATCGCCATATATTCCTTGATGTCGGCGTCGTTGAAAGCGATTATCATGTTCTGTCCGCCGAGAACGTAAGAGGGGCGCATAAGCACGGGGTAGCCTATCTTGTTCGCTACCTCCAGCGCTTCGTCGCAGGTCATTACGGTGAAGCCCTGCGGACGCTTTATCTTGTGCAGCTCCAGCAGCTCGTCAAAGCGCTCTCTGTCCTCAGCCGCGTCGATGGAGTCGGGAGGAGTACCCATAACGTTTACGCCGTTAGCGGCGAGGTGCTTAGTAAGCTTTATAGCGGTCTGTCCGCCGAAAGCTACTACTACGCCGTATGGCTTCTCTATCCTGATTATATTCATTACGTCTTCGTTAGTCAGCGGCTCGAAATAAAGTCTGTCCGCAGTATCGAAGTCGGTGGATACGGTTTCGGGGTTGTTGTTTACTATAACTACGTCAAAGCCTTTTTCTTTCAGCGCCCATACGCAGTGTACCGAAGCGTAGTCGAACTCTATGCCCTGACCTATTCTGATAGGACCGGAGCCGAATACTATAACGGTCTTGTTGCCCGTATGCTTTGAAGCTATGAATTCCTCAGCCTCATCCTCCTGATCGTAAGTGGAGTAGAAGTAGGGGGTCATAGCGGAGAACTCAGCCGCGCAGGTATCTACCATCTTGTAAACGGCGTGCAGTTTCTTCTGTATAGGCTTGCCGGTAAGTCTTTCGATGACCTTATCGGGGAAGCCGAGCTTCTTGGCAGTTTCGTAAGTTTCAAAGCTGTCGTCGCCCGCAAGCAGCTTGTTTTCAACAGCCACGAGCTTGAGCAGCTTGTTCAGGAACCACTCGTCTATCTTGGTGATAGCGTGTATCTCGTCTACGGTAACGCCGCGGCGCAGCGCTTCATATACGGCGAAAAGGCGCTCGTCGTTGCACTTGTGAACGGCGGCGATGACCTGCTCGTCAGTAAGCTCTTCCATCTTAGGCGAGATTATGCAGTCAAGGCCTATCTCAGCGCCGCGAACAGCCTTCATTATAGCCTGCTCGAAAGTAGTGCCGATAGCCATGACCTCGCCCGTAGCCTTCATCTGAGTACCAAGGTCGCGCTTAGCGTATACAAATTTATCAAAAGGCCACTTAGGCAGCTTTACTACAACGTAGTCGAGCGCAGGCTCGAAGCAGGCGTAGGTCTTGCCAGTAACGGCGTTCTTTATCTCATCGAGGGTGTAGCCGATAGCTATCTTAGCCGCGACCTTAGCGATAGGATAGCCCGTAGCCTTAGAAGCCAGCGCCGAAGAGCGCGAAACTCTGGGGTTTACTTCTATTACAGCATACTCGAAGCTTTCGGGGTTGAGCGCGAACTGGCAGTTGCAGCCGCCCTCTACTTTCAGCGTGTCGATTATTTTCAGAGCGGCGGAGCGCAGCATCTGGTATTCCTTATCCGCGAGAGTAACGCAGGGAGCGATTACGATGGAGTCGCCCGTGTGAACGCCTACGGGGTCGAAGTTTTCCATAGAGCACACGGTGATAACGTTGCCCTTAGAGTCGCGCATTACCTCAAACTCTATCTCTTTCCAGCCCGAGATGCACTTTTCTATGAGCACCTGAGTGATAGGCGAGAGGTAAAGGCCGTTGCCCGCTATCTCTCTCAGTTCTTCCTCATCGTTTACTATACCGCCGCCGGTACCGCCGAGGGTGAATGCGGGGCGAACGATGAGCGGGTAGCCTATGCCCTCCTGATTAGCGAAATCTACCGCGTCTTCTACGGTATTTACTACCTTAGAGGGTATGCAGGGCTGACCTATGGACTCCATAGTGTCCTTAAACATCTGTCTGTCCTCAGCCTTGTCGATAGTTTCGGGGTTTGCGCCGAGCAGCTTTACGTTGTACTTATCGAGGAAGCCCGATTTTGCGAGCTGCATCGAAAGCGTAAGGCCTGTCTGCCCGCCGAGGGTGGAAAGCAGGCTGTCGGGGCGCTCTTTCTTTATTATCCTCTTTACCGTTTCCAGCGTAAGAGGCTCTATATAGATCTTATCCGCCATAGCGTTATCTGTCATGATAGTAGCGGGGTTTGAGTTTACGAGTATTACCTCGAGGCCCTCTTCTTTAAGGGCGCGGCACGCCTGCGTACCGGCGTAGTCGAACTCAGCCGCCTGACCTATAACGATAGGTCCCGAACCGATCACGAGAACTCTTTTTATATCTTTATTTAAAGGCATTACCAATTCATCCTTTCGTTTGATGGTTCAGAATTTCGATTAGTTTTTATGAGAGTCGATCAGATCGGTAAATCTGTCGAAGAGGAAGCCTGTATCGAGCGGGCCGCCGCAGGCTTCGGGGTGGAACTGCACAGAGAATGCGGGCATATAGTCGTAAGCCACGCCCTCGCAAGTGCCGTCGTTAGCATTTACGAAAGAGGCGCGCGCGCCCTCGGGCAGCGAAGAGTTTATAACAGCGTAGCCGTGGTTCTGGCTGGTGATGTAAACTCTGCCCGTTGCGGTATCGGTAGCGGGCTGGTTAGCTCCTCTGTGACCGTACTTGAGCTTTTCGGTCTTTGCGCCCTGCGAGAGCGCGAGAAGCTGGTGACCCAGACAAATTCCGAAGGTAGGTATCTTCATCTCGCATATCTTAGCAAGCTCGGCAATTATACCCGTGTTGTCCGCAGGGTCGCCGGGGCCGTTTGAAAGCATTATTCCGTCGGGGGCAAGCTCTTTTATCCTCTCAGCGGTGGTGTGGGCGGGCACTACGGTAACTTCGCAGCCGCGCTTTACCAGCTCTCTGCCGATATTGTGCTTTGCGCCGAAATCGTAGAGCACTACGCGGCGCTTCACCTCGCCCTCAGGCTCAAAGGTCTGCTCTTCTTTGCAGGTAGTATTTTCAACAGCCTCAACTATCTTGTAGCTCTTGAGGTCTGCGAAGCTGAGAGCCGTGCCCTCTGAAACTATCTTGCCGTTCATAACGCCTGATTCTCTAACTATTTTAGTGAGCGCGCGGGTGTCGATACCGTAAAGACCAACAATTCCGTTCTGCTTTAAAAAAGTGTCAAGATCACCCTCGCATCTGAAATTGCTGGGCTCCTGACACCTATCTCTAACAATATAACCCTTAACGTGCGGGCGGCTGCTTTCAAAATCAGCAGGTATAACGCCGTAATTACCAATTAAAGGAAAAGTTTGAACGACTATCTGACCGTAATAACTGGGGTCGGTCAAAGTCTCGAGGTAACCGGTCATAGCGGTAGTAAAAACTATCTCACCGATCGATTCGCCGTGTGCGCCAAAGCTTTTGCCTTCAAATATCGTACCATTTTCCAAAATAAGATATGCTTTCTGCACCTTTAGTTCCTCCTTACGCACAATTTATCACATAACATTATACCACAAACCGCAGGCTTTGTAAATACCGTTCATAAAAAATTCACGGCTATTTTTCCTCTCTGCGATATGCCTCAGCAGCGCCCTATATATAAAGGTATATTTCGCCCGATTTGTGGAAAGTAAGTGAAAGTATGCTGAAAAGTACGGCGGGCTAAAAAAAACCTAAAGTAAATTTAATGTCAGCGTTTTATAATTTAATTGTAAAAGAAAAACAAGGGAGCTGATCCACATGGCACAAGAGATATTTAAGAGAACTGAAAAAAAATACCTGCTCAGCGCGCAGCAGTACCGCGCTTTCATAGCGGCGCTGGAGCCTTTTGTAAAGCGCGACCGCTACTTTGAGAGCGACATCATGAGCCTTTATTACGATACGCCCGATTACCGGCTGATACGCGCCTCGATAGAAAAGCCCGTTTTTAAAGAGAAGATACGCCTGCGCTCATACGGCGTGCCGCGATCTGCGGACGATGTTTTTCTCGAGATAAAGCGCAAGTACAAAGGCGTTGTTTACAAGCGGCGCAGCGTAATGCCGCTTTCGCGGGCGGCGGGCTTCCCCGAAACGGCGCGGGACACGCAGATAGAAAAAGAGCTTGCGCGGTGCTTTGATTTTTACGCAGGGCTTGCGCCGCGAATGCTCATCACCTACAAGCGCCACGCCTACACCGCGCTTTCAGACCCCGAGCTGCGGATAACTTTCGACAGCGAGCTACTTTTCCGCGACTACGATCTGCGGCTTGACAAGGGCATTTACGGACGAAAGCTGCTGCCGCACGGCGAGCGGATAATGGAGATAAAGATTGCGGGGGCTATGCCGCTTTGGCTGGCGGGGCTGCTCGACAAGCTGAAAATTTATCCCGCTTCGTACTCAAAATACGGCACAGCGTACCTCACGCTGCTTTCGGAAAAGGCGCTCGGGCTGAACAAGATAACGGCTTGACGGCTTGCATGATACACGCATAATTTTAATTTTTATACATGAAAGGAAAAAGAACATGACATACTTTACGACTGACACAACGACTATTAAAGACCTCTTCACACTCTCGTCGGCAGACATTTCGCTTTCCTCGCTGCTGATATGCACCGCCTGCTCGCTGGTTATCGGCACGGCGGTAGCGGCGGTTTTCTGCCGCGGACAGCGCACCTCTCGCGGATATGCGCTTACCCTCGCGCTGCTTCCCGCAATAGTGCAGATGGTGATAATGCTGGTAAATGGCAACATCGGCACGGGCGTTGCCGTAATGGGCGCATTCAGTCTGGTGCGTTTCCGCTCCGCGCCCGGCAGCGCGCGTGAGATCTGCGCGATATTCCTCACAATGGCGGCGGGTCTTGCCTGCGGCACACAGCATCTCGCGGCAGCGCTGATATTCACGGCAGTGATCTGCGCGGCGGCGCTCATCTACGACAAGCTCGGGCTTGCGGACGGAAACGACGAAAAACATCTGAAAATAACAATACCCGAGTCGCTCGATTACAGCGGCGCGTTTGCGGATATTTTTGAAAAATATACAAATTCGCACGAGCTTTGCAGCGTAAAGACCACCAACATGGGCAGCCTTTTCAAGCTGGATTACGCGATCATGCTTAAAGACCCCTCGCTGGAAAAAACTATGATAGACGAGCTTCGCACCCGCAACGCAAACCTAGAGATAGTCTGCGGCAGAGCGGAAGCGAAGTCGGGCGACCAGCTTTAAGCGATGAACGGAGGTAAACGCATGAAAATTCTCACGATAGCGGCGCTTGCAGTGCTGATACCGCCATTCGCGGCGGCGGCTTACGCCTTTATAGTAGCGGTGAATTTGGATAAAATAGAAAGCAGACACAAAGAATGGGCAGAAAGGAACTGAACGATATGAGCAATTTGAAAAATAATTACAGAAAATACATTGCGGCAGCGGCGGCGATTTGCCTTGCGATGAGCTCGGCAGGCTGCTCAAAATCGGACAGCAGCAGCGAAACTGACACGAAAACGACCTCGGCGCAGATCTCTTCGGAAGCTTTTGAGATCTCGGCGGAGGATAAAGATGTCGGCTACGACGAAACGGAAGCGGTGAAGATAGCGCTCAGCGGCGAAAGCGCCGAGATAGAGGGCAGCGGCGCGGCTTGCGAAAACGGCGTGCTCTCGATAACCGAGGGCGGAACGTACATTTTGTCGGGCGATCTCAGCGGCGAGATATACGTCAAGGCTAAGGGCAGCGAGGTCAAGCTGGTGCTGAACGGCGTTTCGGTCACGAATTCCGACTACGCGGCGCTGATGATCGACAAGGCGAGCAAGGTGACGCTAACGCTGGAGGACGGCACGGAAAACAGCTTTGCCGACGGCGCTGAGTACACCCTCGCGGACAGCGATGACAACACCGACAGCTGCATTTTCTCCCGCGCCGACCTCACCATCAACGGCAGCGGCTCGCTCAGCGTGACGGGCAGCTACAAGCACGGCATCGTCAGCAAGGACAACATCGTCATCGCGGGCGGAAACATCACGGTAAACGCCGCTTCGGGCGGAATTTACGGCAAGGACAGCGTGAAGATCAGCGGCGGAACTATCGACGTTACCGCCGGCTCGAACGGTATCCGGGCGACAAATGACGAGGACGCGGAAAAGGGCTTCGTTTCCGTGACGGGCGGCGACATCACCGTCAACGCGGCGGGCGACGCGCTGGAAGCTGAGACAGTAATGCAGATAGAGGACGGCACGCTGACTCTTACCAGCGGCGGCGGCGCGGCGAACGCCAGCATGAAGTCAGACGGTCAGCCGAACGGCGACTGGGGAAGCTGGAGCAAGGACGATATGGGCACGCCCCCCGACATGAACGGTCAGCAGACGGGTACGCCGCCCGAAATGCCGTCGGGCAGCAGCGACAGCGCTTTGACGGCTACGGCTTACACCGCAGTTTCGGCGGATAATTCAGACAGCACTTCGACCGAGGCATCGTCTGCCGACAGCGAGTCCACATCGGCGAAGGGCATAAAGGCGGGCAGCGAGCTGAACATTCTCGGCGGCGTTATCAGCATCGACTCCTCCGACGATTCGCTGCACTCGAACGGCACAATGAACATCTCGGCGGGCGACATAACGGCAAGCTCGGGCGACGACGGCACGCACGCAGACGGCGACCTCACGATCTCGGGCGGCAAGATCACGGTTTCAAAAAGCTACGAGGGTCTTGAGGGGCTGAACATCTATATTTCGGGCGGTGAGATAGACGTTACCGCAAGCGACGACGGACTGAACGCCGCGGGCGGCAGCGATACCGGCTCGGACGAGCGCGCGGGCAGGGATATGTTTGCCGGCAGCGACGAGAATCATATACTGGAGATCTCAGGCGGCACGCTAAAAGTCAACGCTTCGGGCGACGGGCTCGACTCTAACGGCAATTTTGTGATGAGCGGCGGCACAGTTATCGTAAGCGGCCCGACTAACGGCGGCAACGGCGCGCTGGACATCGGCGACAGAAATTCCACAGCGCAGATAACGGGCGGAACGATAGTCGCGGCGGGCGCGGTCGGCATGGAGGTCGGCTTCTCTGACAACTCTACGCAGTACAACCTGCTGCACAACTTCGCTTCAACTGCGGCGGCGGGCTCGGAATTTACCGTTACCGACGCGGACGGCGAGGTGCTCTTCACCTGCACGCTGGATAAGGAATGCCAGTCGGTAGTTTTCAGCTCGTCGGATCTTGCGGCGGGCACATACACCCTCACCCTCGGCGACCAAACTGAGGAAGTCGAGCTTTCCGACATCTGCACCTCAAACAGCACGTCTATGGGAATGGGCGGCGGTCAAGGCGGTCAGGGCGGTCAGGGCGGCCCGAACGGACAGGGCGGAATGAACGACCAAAACAATCAGCCCCCTGCAAGGCCCGACGATCAGAATAACCAGAACACTGCCAACACCTAATACCAACAAGCTTATGTCATAATTATTCTCATAAAAAGGGGCGCTGCACAAGCCAAAACTTGCAGCGCCCTCTCCTTTTTGCGCAAAAAAACGGCAGCCCGAAAGCTGCCGTGATTTTTTTGAAGTATGCAGATCACATACCGGTAAGACCGGAACGCTCAACACCCTCGATAAAGTATCTCTGTAAGAAGATGTACATTATCAGCAGAGGTGCGATGGAGAGCAGACAGCCCGATTCGAGCCATACTATGATCTGTCTTACGCTTACCGTCTGACCCTGGAACAACTGCTGCTGCAGGTTAGCGTCGAGGTTTTTCAGCATAAGAGCTACTGTGTTGTTCTCGGTGAAGAACGAGGACGATACATAGTAATCGTTCCAGTACCAAACGATCGAGAACAGGAATACCGTCAGGAACGAAGTCTTAGCGTTGGGGACCATGATCTTGATGTAGGTCTCGAAAGGTCCGCAGCCGTCGAGGTACGCAGCGTCTTCCAGCTCCTTAGGCAGGCCGCGGAAGAACTGACGGAAGATGTAGATGAAAAGTCCGGCCTTTATACCGTTTGCAAACAGCGCAGGCAGGTACATCGTAAGTCCGCTGTTGATAAGCGAAAGCTGTTCGCCGCCGCTGTAAAGCGGGATGATGCCGAAGAGCTTGAAGTACGCAAACTGCAGATACAGCGGAATGGTGGTGATCTGCGGAGGTACTATGATCATCAGAAGAACGATAGCGAAGAGCACGTTTCTTCCCTTGAACTTAAATCTTGCGAAGCCATAACCGGTGATCGAGCAGGTCAGTACCTGAAGTACCGAAGAGATCACGTTGAGGTAAATGGTGTTGATGACCGTGTTGTCCTTAGCCGCGAAGCCGCTGAAAATGTCGAATTTCATTACGGTTGCGGTCTGCTTGAGGTTATCGAGCGTGAAGGACTTAGGGATCCAAACTATTGAAGGATCGTTCATTTCTGCATTGGGTCTGAAAGCTGTTGAAACCATGAACAGCAGAGGATACATGATAACAAATCCAAGACCGAACAGGATAAGGAATCTGAAAATGGGCCATACAGCGCCTATGATGCGCTTGTTTCTATTGTAGCGTATCTGCTCAGGAGTGAAGTATTTTTCAAGGCCTTCCTCCTTCATACGCTTCATGCGCTCTTTAAGGTACTTTTTGCGCTCTTTCTCAAACTCTTTTTCTTCTTTTTTAGTTGCCAATGTGATCCCCCCTTTTTAATCTACTTCGTAGTAAACGAACTTGTTGATTATTGCCAGTACGATAGCCAGTATCACACCGATTATCGCGAAGTAAGCCCAAGCCATAGCAGCCGAGTAGCCGTGTTCCCACTGCTTCGACTGGTTAAGAACCAGAGTCATAACTTCGTTGGAAGGATCAACGAACGAATCTACTATCGTGTACACCAGGCTGGCGATAAGCATCGGGCTGATGTACGGAACTGTGATCTTCCAGAAATATTCCCAAGCGGTAGCGCCCTCCATAGAAGCCGCTTCTTTAGCCGAGAAAGGAATTCCCTGAAGTGCCGAGAGGAACAGCAGGATCTGTATACCGCACTTCCATACCAGATTGAATATATCAGAGGTAAGGGTGCTGATAACTTCTGTAAGCTGGTCGCTTATGTTGTAAACGCCGAGGAAGTTGAGCAGCTGGTCTACGAGGTCTGTTTCAAACATCGAGCTGAACTGCTCAGAACCGCCTGCGTAACCGCCGGTAGACATATTACCGTTGATTATGTCGATAACAGGGCCGGTAGCTATGATTACAGGGAGGAAGAAGATAGCACGAGCGGCTGTTCTTCCTTTAAATTTCTGGTTAAGTATTACTGCGATGAACACCGAGAACACGAGGATAAGGGGCGTATTGAGCAGCGTATCCTTGAGCATTTTGGTGAGAGCGGGCAGGTAATACTGGTCTTTTCTGAATGCGTTGTAGTAGTTATTAAAACCGGGATTTGACATCTCCATACCGCCGGTGACTATCTTTGTCTGATGGAAAGAGTAGATCAGCGACTGGATAAGCGGAGCAATGAAGAAGTAGATGCTTCCCACGAACCAGAGGGCGATGAAGCCGTATCCGTAAAGAGCTTTTCTTCTTTCATACGGGATCTTTAATCCCTTCTGTTTTGCAGGTATAGCTGCGGCGGAAGCGTAAGACTTTTCCTCTGCCTCGGTAGAAGCCTCTTCATTAGCGGCCACCTCAGCGGAAGCGTCATCGGCAACAGCGGGGGTATCGTCTTCGATAAGCTCCAGCTTAACTTCGGGGACATCCTTTAGCTGCTCCAGTTCTTCGTTTTCAGCGTTGGTCTTTTCTATATCGCTCATCAGCTTACTGCACCTCCTTCTCTACTGCACCCTCGGCAAGAAGGTCGGTAGTATCGCCGTTTGCCTTTACTGTGCAGTTCTTGGTATCTACCTCGATGACTACGTCTGCCTGACCTTCCTTGCTGTAAGTGGTCTTGATGATGTCGCCCTCTACGGTGTAATCCGAGATGGTGTAGTCGCTTACTGCGGCGAGCACCTTCTTAGTTACCTTGTACTGGTTGGCAGCCATCTGTACCCAGCCCGAATAGTGCGAGTAGTACAGGTCGTCATCTCTGGTATCTATCAGCTCGTCGGCGTCCTGATAGATCATATCGTAATTTACGTTAGATCCGGCAGCCAGAGCGCGCATATAAGTGCGGTCGGTATCAGAGCTTGCGTTGATAGCCTTGGTCGAGTAAGGAACGTAGCCGTGGATGACCATCTGATAGAACGGTATGTCCATATCGGTGAGGTTGAATCCGCTGGAGTAAACCGGAACGTCGGTAACTGCGCTTACATAAGGCAGTACATACGAGTTCGCGCCCTCGGCTATTATCGACTGACCTGCGTTCACAGCGTCAGAGTAGCCTGTAACTATAGTGTTCATCGTGTCGTTTCTGCAGGAAGTGTTCTTCTTAGAGAAGTCGCTTACCAGCTTAGTAGACCAATCGCCGAAGCCCATAGAGTTTACGCTGTTTCCGGTGAAGCTGTCGATAGTTTCCTTAAAGATCTTGGTATAAGTGTTAGGAGCTATAAGCGCGGGAGATACTCCCGAGATCGCCACGCCGAAAGCGGGGCTGTAGCTCGACTGTCTGGAGTAGGCGCTCGAAACTCTTATCGCTGTATTTGAAAGCTCAAAGTAGCCCCAGCTTCCCTTTTCCATAGTAAAGTTGTTTACCGAACCGTAAACGGTGAGGTTATCGCTGTTGAGGTTCTTGAAATCATCGGTGCTGCCCAGCTTGCCGAGCGCCTTGGCTTTGGTAGATACCATGTTCTTTACCGAAGCTTTTGTCCAGTCGTTATAGTTCATAACTATGGAGTCTGCGCCTGCGTCGTTGAGCTGGCTTGCGATGTCTGAAGCCTGAGAGAAGGTAGTCAGCTTGGTCTTCATCGTGATAGGCAGACCGAGTATCGACTCTTCCTTGAGCACGCTGCCGTATGTATCTACATACAGGTCGGTGTCGTTAGCCTCAGTTTTCTGGGTAAGCCCCTTGCTGTTGATGAGGTAGTTTCTGTAGACCTCAGCTACGTCGGCGTAGTTGACGCCTTCGTCGTTTTCGAGCGGGTAGTACTCAAGTCCGAAAGTGTCGGTCTTGATGCCGTACTTTTCAAATACGGTTATCTTGTTGGTATCAGTACCGCTCATGAAGAATTCATCGCTGCTTCTTGTTTCAAACTCGAAGTATGCGTTGTTGTAAGCCTGCTTGTTCTGGCCGCTTACCTGCGCGTTCGCGTAAACGTTGGCGTCGCCCTCGGAAACTATCGTTACCAGACCGTTGTTGCCCTGTACGGTAGCCACCATAGGCAGGTAAGCCTGCTCGGTAACACGCGGTGCGTTGAGCGGTACAGCGGTATAGTCGGTACCGTAAATGCGCTGCGAGTAGCTGGCGTAATTTGTCTTGCCGTTGTTATAGTTGATAACTGCGCCGCTTCCGTCAGGAACTATCATGTAGCCCTCTGTCGGCGAGCCGTCGGTGTTGAGTCCCGAAACAGCGCCCATGTAAGGTGCGAGGATTATCTTGGTAAGAGCCTTGCCCTCGTCGCTGGTGCTGTCTTTTTCAACTATCTCGTCGGTCTTTACATATGAGTGGAGGCAGTCGTCTTTCAGCTCGTAGTGTACAGTCAGCTTTACGCCGTAAGAAGTGTAATTGTAGGTAACTGCGCAGCCGTTAGACTCAGCCTTGAATGAAACGCTTGCCTTGTAGGAGTAAGCGGGAGCGGGAAGCTCGGTTCTCTTCTCCTGACGAAGGTCGCCGATATTGATAGCCGCGCTGGACTTAGCCTGACCTATCTGACCGCTCTTCATCGTATCTCCGTCTTCAGAGATAGGCGTGGGGTCGGAATCAGCGTTTATAGGAGAAGTCCACCAGCATTTGCCGGTCTTTTTGACCTTTAAGCAAAGTCTTTCGTTATCGGGGTCCATATAAAGCAGGAAGTTATCGTTCTCGGCGATCTGCTCTACGCTTTCGAGCGCGAGAGCTTCGTCGTCGGTTAGCAGCGGTGCTGCCTCTTCCTCGTCCTTTTTGCTTGTATCACCATCATCTTCGGTATCGCTCGAAGCCGCGTCATCATCAGCCGCAGCGTCGTCAGCGGTCGAATCATCTTCCGCAGCGCTGTCGGTATCAGCAGCCGAATCGTCAGCAGCGGAGTCATCTGCCGCAGAGTCCTCAGCCGAAGAGGTGTCTGCTACTGAGCTTTCAGCTTCGGAAGTATCTGCCGCAGAGTCAGCAGCCGCCGAGCCGATAGGCATCATCATGGAAAGAACAAGAGCAAACGTCAATACTTTTTTGTAATTCTTATTTTGCATTTTAACACCACCCTTTCTTATCCACGAATTCTGTACGCGATCTCAGTGTAGATCGTATAAACGAATACATAAACCTGCTGGAAGAGCGAGAGGAGGAGTATTGCCAAGAAGAGTATCAGCAGCATAGCTACCAGCGTGAGCACTATGGAAACGAGGGTCTTGGGAATTGAGTACTGGTGTACAGCCTTCATTGCCGAGATCATCAGGATCACCGACCAGCCCATGCCGAGGTAGGTGAATGCGTGGAACCAAATAGCTTCCTCAGTGATGATGAAGTTAGAGACAAATACTGCGATGTAGCTGCAGATTATGTAAGGTACCAGCGCGTATGCCGAGTAGATGCAGATCTTCTTTAAAGTACCCTCGCCGTCGAGCAGGGTGCAAATGCACCAGTTGCCGATGACCCAAGTCGCGAAGTAAACTACCGACTGTACGATCAGCGGAACTACGTTGAATACTTTAACCGTGTTAGTGTTGAAAGCGAAGCCTACCATACGGTTGTTAGCTACCATTGCAATGAAGAGCATTACAACGAGTATCAGAGCAACTTTCAGCGAGCCCTGCTTTTTCCACCTGAGGTCTTCGAAACCTTCAAAGGGGTGGAAAACAACGTGTCTTACCCAGCCGAGTGTAGAAAATTCATACATTGTTATTCCGCCTCCTTCTTATTCTTGCGCTTGATGAGCTTTATGCCCTTTTTCTTGAGTATCTTCTTTACGATGAGCAGTACTACGAGAACTATTATTACAACAGCTACTGCTGTGAAGTTGTTTCTCAGCCACTCTTCTCTGTAGTACTCAAAAGCCTTATCGTAGTCGTCCTTATCGTTAGCGATCTCAAATCTGTCGAGTGCCGACTTGTATTCGCCGTTTTTCAGATCAGCCTTACCCAGACCAACGTGGGCGTAGGTGTAGCCGCCGTCGCGCTTGATAACTTCTTCCCAGTAGGGAGCAGCCTCAACGTACTGGCCTGCATCGAAGAACTCGAAAGCCTTATGCAGGTTCTTGCCGAAAACGGTCTTTTCAAATACTGTAATGTCGTTTCTTGTCTTAGAACCCTCGAGCACGATAACGTTTGTGCCGATGGTGTCTACTGCGTTCGGGTTAAGGAACGCGCCTCTCTGGTCTGCGGAGGAATTCTTGGTACCGAAGATGCAGATGAGGTTGCAGAGGCGGTCGTACTGGAATACGCGTCCGGTTTCAAAGTCGAGAACGTTTATTATTCCGTCGCCGTCGATCGCGATGTCGGTAAGCTTGGTGGAGTAGGTCTTGTTGGAAGCCATATCCCATACAGCCTCGGTGTGGTCACCAAAGGTGTACTCATCGCCTACCACGTTGTCCCATACGTTGTATCCCGCAGGGTTAATCTTCTTTACCGCGTCGGTATCGGTAGATACCTCGGTAACGGTGTAGATAAAGCCTTCGTCATCCATATCGAAGTTTGCGTACTCAACAGGAACGTTACGGCTCATACCCTCGATCTGCTCGTTTGAAGCTATCTTTCTCCAAAGCTTCTGAGCGATGACCTTAGCGGTTACCTCTACTCGGTTCGCACCGTAGAAGCCTGTGAAAGAGCCGTCAGCCTTAAACTGTACCGAACCGGTGTTTACGGACTTAACTACCGCGTACACATTTTCGGCGTAGTCAACGAGGACTTTAGTGGGGTTGAAAGTTTTGGAAGTATACAGCGCCTCTTCCGGCTTAGTATATTCCTGCTCGCATTTCAGCTCGGTAGCGCTTTCTACCGTAGCTCTTACTACGCGCGAGTTATCGTAGTCGGCTATATATATGGTATATTTGCCGGTAGTCGGGCTGGTAGTAACGTAAAGACCCTGCGGAGCTTTGAAAGTAGAGATAGCGCCGTCCTGAGTTTCTTCACATCTGTCAGCTTCCAGACCGGTAACGCCGTAATATCTGCCGATGATGTTGTAATTTTCGTCAAGTCTTAAAATACGGTTGTTGCCCGAATCGGCTATCCAGATCTCTTTATCGTCGTAAACGTAGAAATCCTTAGCCTCGCTGAGCGAAGCGGAAGCTTCCTCGCTGTAAAACAGCGGGTCGGCGGGGTCTGAAAGTCGGCCGAGTCCCATATCAGCGCCCGTTACAGTTTTCTGAACGGTGTATGCGCTCTGCGAGGGGATAGCTTCGTCCCAGTTATCGTAGTTGTAAGATTCGTAAGGCTCGTCTGCAAAAGCCGTAACAGACATGCTAATCGCAGTGCACGCTGCCAGAGTGAGGCAAAGCAGCTTCCTTACGGAAGTTTTTATTCCATTCACTGTATTATCACCTGTTTCCTTTTCAGTAATCAAAGTTGTTTGTTATCATTGAATTTATGAAGCCGGAATAAATTATTCCTTCATACCGGAGTTCGCCATGGTTTCCATAACGTTGCCCTGTGCGATGAGGAATACTACCAGCGGAGGAATCAGGAGCAATACCGCTGAAGCGAAGGTTACGCCCTGTCTTGCAAGACCTGCAAGCGAGATCTGCTGAACGATGGTAGGCAGCGTCTTGTACTCTTCCGAGTAGATAACTGCACCGCCGTTTATGTTCCACGCCTGCTGGAATGCGAAGATGATGATGGTCATGATCGCAGGCTTTGAGTTAGGAACTACTATCTGCCAGCAGATCCTGAAAAGTCCCGCGCCGTCTACCTTCGCAGCCTCTATCAGCGAGTCAGGCAGAGTAGACATACTCTGGCGCATCAGATAGAGGTTCATTGCCGTAGCGATGTAAGGGAGAATGAGTACCCAGTAGGTATCGATCATGTGCAGCTTGGAGTATACCAGGAACTGCATGATCCATGTTGCCTGCGAGTTGAAAAGCAGAGCGACAACTATCAGCTTATTGAGAGCCTTGTCGCCGGGGAACTTGCACTTAGAAAGTACAAACGCCGCCATACAGGTAACGAATACGTTGAATACGCATATAACCACTGTTGTGAATACTGAGTTGAATATGTATCTGGAAAGCGGCACGGTGTATTCCGCGGCTACCTTAAACATATCTGAGAAGTTCTTTCCCGTGGGGTTAAGTACATAAAGCTTAGGCGGGAAAACGAACAGCTCTTCTACGGGCTTCAGCGACTGTACTACTGAGTAGTAGATGGGGAATACCATGAATATTCCGAGAAGCACGAGGAAGATGAAGATGCAGACGTCACCGCCGACGGATCCGTTGATCTTCTTGCGCTTATCTTTAACTTTAAGCTGGTCGATCGACTTCTTCTTTTTTCTTCTGGCCATGTTTTATCTGCACCTCCTTTAATCAATGTATTTGCCGAGGAGCCAGTTTACGCCCTTGTTCGCAAGCAGCATGGCGAGGAACAGCACGAAGCATATCGCGGCGGCGTAGCCCATCTCGTAACGTACGCTACCGTAGTCGGTCGCGTGGTTCATAATAGTGTGTGCCGAGTAATCGGTAGAAGGCAGACCTACCAGCATCTGGCCTACCGTACCTACGGTGAAGGAGCTGGCGATCTGGTTTACAGCGGCGAAGAGCAGCTGCGGGCCCATCGAAGGGATGGTGATCTTGAAAAGTTCCTGCCATCTGTTCTTGATGCCTTCGATAGCGCCTGCCTCGTACATCGACTTATCAATGTTCTGGAAGCCTGCGCGGATAGCAAGGAAGCCTGCGCCCATCGACATCCAGAGCTGTACTATGATGCACACGCCGAGAATGTAGGTGGTATCTGTGAGCCACTGTACCGGCTTGCTGACAAAGCCCATATCGAGCAGTACAGCGTTGAGGTAGCCGTACTGGTCGCCCGAGAGGATCAGCTGCCAGGTGATGTATACCGAGGAAGTCATGGAAGGTGCGTAGAAAACGAAGGTGAAGAACGTTTTGAGGAACGGATTCATCTCATTTATCAGCCAAGCTACCAGGAAGCTCAGTATGTAAGCAAAAGGACCTGTGAATATCGCGAAGATAAGAGTGTTTCTTACTGCGATGAGGAATACGCTGTCATTTAAGAAAAGCGTATAGAAGTTTGATAATCCTACCCACTTGGGGGACTGGATCATGTTGAAGTTAGTAAAGCCCATTGGGAGCGACATACAAACGGGTATGATCGTGAAGATCGTGAAGAGTATCATAAACGGAGCTATAAGTCCGTAGCAGCCCTTGTTGACCTTCATCATATGCCATGTGTAAGCCCAATATCCCTGCGTCTTGACCGGAGCGTCAGGATTTACTTTTTTTGACATAAGATGCTCCCCTTTCTTAATTTATTTCATCCTCGTACATCTTGAGGTCTTTGTTCTTACGCTCAATTTCCTCGTTGATGTCCTTGTTGTACCAGAAGAGTGTATCTCTCGCGTTCTCATACTGGTTTGCAACTTCTCTGAACGCGTTGTTCAGGTTACGAGTTACGCCATAAGAAGCGGGGATAACGGGTATCTCTACCTGCGCCTTGAGCTGCTCAGTGAGCTTCTCGCACTGCTTGGTAGTCCATGAAAGCTGCTGAAGAGCATTCATGTTAGCGGTGTCGTAACGGCCCATAGTACCCAGTACCGACTCGATGTCGTTACCGTAAGCTACCTGAGTTTCGTCAGAGGTGAACCACTTTATAAATTCCCAAGCGCCTTCCTTATCGGGGCAGCTGGTAAAGATGATAGCGCCCGAACCGGTAGAGCAGGAAGCGATGCTTATCTTTCTTCCGTCCGCAAGAGTTACCGAGCCGTTCTCATTCTCAGTACCGGGAACGTGCATGAAGTCCCAGCATCCCTTGATTTCAGGAGCAGCTACTGAGAGCTGGTTGAAGAAGGTGTAGTTCTGGATAAGAATAGGCATATCGCCCTGTCTGAAACGTGTGAAAGCGTCGTATGTCTGGCTGAAGCTGTATTTGGTGTAGAACTCTGTCCACTGGTCAAATGCGTTTACAGCCTCCTGAGTGTCGAAGTTTGTCTTAGTCTTTTCGTCGTTGTAGTAATTTACGCCCTGCTGGAGGAGCAGCATCGCGAAGGTGTTGCCGGCCTCAGTTACAGGCGAGATGGTGGTAACGCCGGAAGTACCGCCCATTACGGGAAGTATCAGACCTACCTCCATGTAGTTTCTCTGGAGTACGGGGAGAACGTTCATCAGGCCTTCCCAGGTTGTAAGATCCTTTTCGGGGTCTACGCCCATCTCCGCGAGAATATCGCTGCGGTAGAAGAGCATCGGGAAAGTCTGCGATACGGGAAGTCCGTATACGCCGCCGTTGTACTCGTAAAGAGTCATTGCGTTTTCAGAGAAGCGCGAGGTTATTTCTTCGTAATCGCTGAACTGCGTCAGGTCTTCGAGAACTCCACGCGAAGCGAGCTGTATCGGGAAGTCGCCGCCCATGAAGAGCGCGAGGTCAGGGCCCTTGCCCGCGAATGTAGCTTCTACTATACCGCCCTGTACCAACTTCATGTTTACCTTGGTATCAGCGGTAAGGTTATAATCGTTATTTACAAGGTTCGTAACAACGGTAGCGTTATCTCTACCAAGAGAGATCCAGCAGGTCATTACGTCTTCTCCTTCTTCTATATCCGTCAGAGAATTGTAATCCTCAAAGAAGGAGCCGATAAATGCGTCAAAGCCGAATTTAAACGACTTGAAGAAGTTTGAATTGCAGTCTGTGAAGTCCTCGTCGGGCGAGCAGATCTCTATGAGGTCTACTTCGAGAGGCTGTTCACGGTAGGTGCTTACCCACGATGAAAGCGAGGTAACGTTATCCTTGATCTGCGACATCATCTCAGGTATTCTGTCGGGCTTTTCGGTACACTCGTCGAGGGTAAGAGCCATCTTTTCGAGCGTTACAGCCTCAGAACCGCCCTGATTTGAAAGGCTCTCGATCTCGTTTTTCAGCGAGCGGAGGTCTTTAGCGTACTGCTTGAAGTCAGGTACGATCGAAGGGATTGTCTTGTCGATCATGTAGTTGTTGTATTCATCAGGGTCAGGACCTGTGATCTGGCGTATTTTTCTGTAGTAGTTATTGATGTCATAGGTTATGTCATCAAGCTTACCCATTATCTCGCCGATCTCGCCGGGCACTGCCTCGAGGGTGAGGGTGTGCGGGCCGGCATTGAGGTAGTAGTAAACAGGCTCGGCGTTCTCGTCATCCGAAACGGAAGGAACGGTAACGCTCCAGTCAGAATCATAGTAGAACTTGATCTGATCGGACTGCTTGTTCTGTACCACGCCGTCGATGTAGAGGCGGCGGTTAGAGTACATACCTCTCATGGTGTCCTGCTTAGCGCGGATACCTATTTTGTAGTAGCCGTCTTTTTCTACTGTGAAGTTCCAGGTAGCAGACTGTGTAGCCTGCGACCAGCTTGCCTTACCTATGGTATTATATCTGGTTTTGGTGGGGCTGGAACCATTTACGCAGGAGGTTATGTAGGAGTGCATATCGCTGGTCGGGAAGAGAGTTCTGTCGCTCTTTTCGTCGGCAAGCTCGCCCTCCAGAGTTATCTTCTGACCCGAAGCGGCGCTGAGGTCGCCCGAGGAAGGAGCCTGATAGTCCGCAGGGGCTTCGTACTGATAAAGCTTGAAGTCCTTGATGGCGAACTGAGCCTTTTCGGAGGAGATGGTAACGGTGTTCTCGCCCTTTTCAAAGTAGAAGAGAAGCGGTGTGCCGTAAAGTCCGTCTATATCCTTTATAGGCTGATTATCCTGCCATTTTGCGTATGCTACCTGACCGGGACGAATATCGTTTCCTCTGGTATCCATATCGATTCCCGTGTCGCCTGTAGCGTCGTTTACCCATACCTTAGGCAGGGTGATACGGGAGGCGGTAGGATACTGGCACTCGCCGTTGATGTCCATTTCAAACTGAACATCGCTGGTGTTGCTCGTGTCAGGAACGTAATAGCTCATCATTACGCTGTAAGTTCCCGCCTGGGCTACGTCTACTTTAAACGAGAAATCGCCCTCCTGGTTTTCCCAGTTCAGAACCTTGTCTGCTCCGCCTACGCTCGCAAGAGAGATCTGCGCGCTGTCGCTCTTTCCGACAAAGTTGCTGCCTAGCATTTGTTCGCCAGTTACGGTGATCTCATCAGCAGAGCCTTTTTCGCCCGAGTACTTCGAGTAAAAATCGCGGTACGAATCTTCCACGCGCTTTCCTGCGCTCTCGGTACTTTCGTCCGAGCCGGTATCGGCTGCCGCAGTTTCCGAAGTCTCGGCAGTAGCTACCGCGTCGCCGTCATCAGCAGGCGCAGAGTCCTCAGCGGACGAAGTATCGTCAGCCTCAGATCCGTCAGCAGCAGCGTCTGCGGCGGCCGAAGAGCTATCGGCAGCGGAAGAATCGTCGAGCGAGTCAGCGTAGCACGGCATAGCCGCCGAAACTACCATCAGCGCAGCGATCGCAGATGAGATAACACGTCTGATCTTTGTGTTATTCACTATGAATCCACCTTTCCAGTAAATTTGCTGTACTCTATTCACTGCTTTCCAAAGAAAAGACGGATGATCCTCTTTGTAAAAAGCATTTGAATACAATTTTTATCCGATCGCCCGCCTATACATTATATATAGGGGCGCGATAAGCTTGAATCATACGTCGGACTTGAGCAGGTAAAGTTTTTTCTCTTCCCCGTCAAGCTCGACCTTTACTCTGTCGCCGCCGTGCAGACCCATTTGATCCATGTAGTCTTTAGGCAGCTGCAGCCTTCCCGCTCTGTCGAGCACTACCAGCTCTTCGTGAGTAAAGTCCTCGTCGTTTTCCGCTCCTGTCTTTACAGCTTCGTTCTGCGCGTCCAGCTCGGCGAGATCTTCTTTGTAAGACCTGCGGCGAACTATCTCAGAGCTTGTTCTGCCGTCGCGGATAGCGACTACTCTGTCGATATGTCTTGCGAGCTTCACATCGTGGGTAACTATTACGATAGTCAGTCCCTCGGTACGGTTGAGCTCTTTGAATATATCTAAAATAACATTAGAAGTCTTGGTATCTACCGAACCCGTAGGCTCGTCTGCAAGAAGCAGCTTAGGGTTGTTCGCAAGGGCTATCGCTATCGCGACGCGCTGCTGCTCGCCGCCCGACATTTGGTCGAGCCTTGAGTTTTTGCGTTTCAGCAAGCCGACCTTATCAAGCAGCTCGAGCGCCCTTTCGCGGCGCTTTTTTCTGCCTTGCAAGAGCATCGGCAGCTCTACGTTCTGCACAGCGGTGAGGTAAGGCACTAAGTTTCTGGCGTTGTTTTGCCAAACGAAGCCTACCGTGCTGCGCTTGTAATCCACATAATCCTTATCGGTAAATTTCAGAAGATTTTTGCCGTCTACAAAAAGCTGGCCCGCGCTGGGGCGGTCTAGTCCGCCGAGCATATTCAGCAGGGTGGATTTACCGCTGCCGGAGTTGCCGACTATCGCCATCAGCTCGCCGCGCTTTACCAGCAGGTCTAAGCCCTGAAGCGCCACGACCTCTATCTCAGAAGTTTTGTAGATCTTCACCAGATTTTCGCATTTTATCATGTATTCATCATTCTGGTGTGCTATTATCTTATCGTCGGAAGAAATATCAGCGGCTGTCAATGATCTCACCGTCCTCCAGCGTATAGACCCTGTCAGCAATATCCATCATGCTGGGGTCATGCGTAGTCATAATTATCGTCATGCCGCGCTGCGCGACAAGGTCTTTAAAAAGTTTTACGATGTGCAGCGCCGTAGCTGTATCAAGCTCGGCGGTAGGCTCGTCTGCGAAAACTATCATCGGTTCGTGGGCTATAGCTCTGGCGATAGCCGTGCGCTGCTGCTCGCCGCCCGACATTTCCGATGGGCGGTGGTGCATACGCTTATCCAGCCCAACGTCTGTCATAACTTCGGTAACGCGAGCCTTGCGCTTAGCGTAAGGGTATTTCGCAAGCCTTAGACCAAATTCGACATTTTCAAAAGCGGTAAGCCCACCCATCAGCGCCACCGACTGAAAAACGAAAGCCATCTCGCAGCGGCGAATATCGTCGCGCTTTTTGTCTGAAAGCTTCGTAATATCGCGGCCGCCGAAATCCACAACGCCCTTAGTAGGTCTGTCGAGCGCGCCGAGGATATTTATCAGCGTAGTTTTACCGCTGCCCGAGCGCCCTCTTAAAATAGTGAGCTTTCCTTTTTCTATCTCGATGTCAATATGTTTCAGCGCCGAAACCACGCTGCCGTCGCCGATCTTAAAATCGCGGCATACATCGTGCGCGGAAAGAATTATCTCGCTCATTTTCGTACCTCTCGAAACTGCCGTATCATCTGGCGGAGGGGTATCCGCAGCGGCGCGTTTGTACAATTTGCATATAAAAGCTGTTTAAAACCGCACATATAGTATTTTTGCACAGAATTATCCCCACATATTGATACTCAGCGAAAATTTTGATGAAATTGCACAGTATCGCAATGTGTTTTTCGTAAGATATGTCCAAAAAGAACTAAATGGCTAATTATAATTATATCAATTTTCACAGCGTTTGTCAAGCTTTAGAAAACGTTTACGCACACTCATTTAAGCCTCAGCGCCTATTTTGTTCATTATAAACAATTTGCCGAAAGCCTTTTTGTGCAATATGTTAGCTTAACGAAACGTTTTAAACAGCGAAAATTTTCTATTGGCAATTTGCACAAAAAAATATAAAATAGCCTCTATAAAAGGTTTATTTTCTATATGAAAATTTTGTGATTATATAAGATTTTAACTGTGCCTATTTTCAAACGAGTACAATTTTTAACTCAGTTGACCAAAAACAGCCTTGTTTTATTTAATATAACAAGGCTGTTTCTTTTTTTTGCATATTCCATTTTGGAATGGCTCATGCCAAACAAGCATACATTGTCACATATCCGCCGACTTGCTGCGACATTTTCCGCGCGGCGGGGGTGGTATGATAATATCAACGGATAACGACACTGGAGGATTGATAAATATGGCTGTTACGCTTTTGCAGCGCGGCGGGGCAATAATAGCGCAGATAGAGGGCGACCTCGACCACCACAGCGCGGCGGGCATACGCGCCGACATCGACCACGCGGTGCGGGTGAGCGAGATAACGCGGTTGGTGCTCGACTTTTCGCGCGTTACGTTCATGGATAGTTCCGGCATCGGGCTGGTGATGGGCAGGTACAAGCTGATGACGGAGCGCGGCGGAAAATGCGTAGTAGCCGACCCGCCCGCATACATCAGCAGGGTGATGCGCATATCGGGCATAAACCGCCTTTGCGAGATAGTGCACATACAGCGCGAGAGCGCCGAAGCCGAAAGCCCGCAGGCTGAGCCGAGCGGCGAGGGAGGGGTGAAGATATGAAAGAATGTGTAAATGAAATGAAGATCAGCTTTTCCGCGCGCAGCGAGAACGAGGTTTTCGCGCGCGCCTGCGTATCGTCATTCGTATCGCAGCTTGACCCCTACGTCAGCGAGCTGGCGGAGCTGAAAACGGCGGTATCCGAAGCGGTGACAAACGCCGTGGTGCACGGCTACCGCGGCGTGCGCGGCGGGGTGATATATATGCACATAAAGCTTTTCGCCGACCGCAGGGTATACATAAAAATACGCGACAAGGGCTGCGGCATAGAGGACATCGCCCTGGCGATGCAGCCGCTTTACACCACCGCCCCCGAGGAGGAGCGCGCGGGTCTGGGCTTCGCCGTTATGGAAAGCTTCACCGACAGACTCAGGGTAAAAAGCTCGCCCGGCAGGGGCACGGCTCTTGTCATGGAAAAGACCTTGCAGGAGAGAACTGAAAATGGAAGCTTTGAAAACAAAAGAGAAATTTCAGGCGCGCGCCGAAGAAAATCTGGGGCTGGTACACCTGTGTGCCAATCGGTTTCGGGGAAAGGGGATTGAGTACGACGACCTTTACGGCGCGGGGTGCATGGGGCTGGTAAAAGCCGCGCGCGCTTTCGACGAAGCCCGCGGAGTAAAGTTTTCGACATACGCCGTGCCCGTTATACTGGGCGAGATAAAGCGGCTTTTCCGCGACGGCGGCGCGCTAAAGGTAAGCCGAAGCGTTCGCGAACTTTCGCTCAAACTTGGGCGTATGCGCGACGCTTTTTCAGCCGAGCACGGGCGCGAACCCACTGTCAGCGAACTTAGCGAACTCAGCGGACATTCGCCCGAGGACGTTACGGAAGCGCTGGCGGCAGGTCAGCCGCCTATGAGCCTGACCGTGGAAACGGAGGACGGCACGGGCGAATTGGAGATACCCACCCCCGCGCCGGAGGACGGGCTTATCCGCCGTATCGCGTTGGAAAAAGCGATCTCCTCGCTGGAAGAAAAAGACCGCAGGCTCATCACCATGCGATATTTTCAAGGCAAAACGCAGACCGAGATCGCGGCGGCGCTCGGCATGACGCAGGTGCAGGTATCGCGCCGCGAGAAAAAGCTGCTGCTCGCCATGCGGGAGAAATATTTTTGACCGCAGTTCGGGATATTTCCGAGCTGCACAAAGCATATGCGCGATATTTTTACCAGTATCAGACATTTATATACACTGCGTTCATCAAAATATACCTTTATAATAGGGCGGCGTTTCAGCCGTACACAATTATAGCACTGCGCGGCAAAAAAAATCAAGTGTCCCGCCCTTGCAATTTGTCGGCAAGTATGATATAATTATAGTGTAAATATTTTTGACGGGAGTTGTGCAGATAATGACTTACAAGGAAGAATTTATCAAATTTATGGCAGACAGCGGCGTGCTGACGTTTGGCGATTTCACGCTGAAGAGCGGCAGAAAAGCGCCGTATTTCATCAACGCGGGCAACTACAAGACAGGCGCGCAGCTTGCGAAGCTGGGCGAATTTTACGCGCACTGCATCAACGAGAACAACATCGAAGCCGACGTATTTTTCGGCCCTGCGTACAAGGGCATACCGCTTTCGGTATCGGCAGCGGTAGCGCTTTACAACGAGTACGGCAAGGACGTAGCCTACTGTTTCGACCGCAAGGAGGTCAAAGACCACGGCGAGGGCGGAATGTTTGTCGGCAGAAAGCTTGAGGACGGCGACAATGTAGTCATCATCGAGGACGTTATGACGTCGGGAAAGGCTCTGCGCGAGGTAATGCCGAAGCTTGAGGGCGCGGCTAAAGTGAACGTTACGGGCATGGTCATCACGGTAGACCGCATGGAAAAGGCACTCAACAGCGAGCTTTCGGCGGTTCAGGACGCGTACAAGACCTTTGGCGTAAAGGTCTACTCCATCGTGACCATCGACGACATCATCGAAGCCATCAGAAGCGGCATTGTTGAGGGCAAGGAATATCTTGACAAGATGCTGGAGTACAGAAAGACCTACGGTGTCGAGGGGTAAGTTGCCTTTTTGATCTCTATTTAGGATTTTTATACAGCGTTCCTTTTTTGAGGGGGCGCTGTTTTTGTTTGGTGGGGGATTTATGTTTGGGGCTTTTACTTTGTTCGTTCAAGGGCTTGCGCCCTTGAAGGTATCTTTGTACGGGCGACGAACAAGGGGCAGCCCTCTCTTGCAGGGCTTGCCCCTCTTGGATAACAGTCCACCGGACTGTTATCCAATTCACCCTATGCGGAGCGCCCTTCGGAGGGGATTTCGCCGTCTGCGGACGGCGACGATTGGGGCTTCTCGCCCCCCTCGACCCCCTCGGCAACGGCTGGCGCGTCGTTGCATCCCGCGCTTTTTAAATTCACGCTTTACTATTGAGCGTGTTATTACGTTTATTCCGCGGCTCTTACTATGTTTGGAAATTCTTTTGTTCACTTTGCATAATTTTTCTCATAACATTTCTACCCTAAATCATTGACTTTTTACCCTGCCCATGTTATAATTAGTATGAGTATTTGTTTGTACTCGTATTTTTTCGTTTAGAAAGGAAATTCCTGTGAGTTCAGATAAAAATAATTCTAACCCTGCTGTTGGCGGCGAGAAATTTAAGACCCGCATCGGCGGTCAGGCTGTTATCGAGGGCGTTATGATGCGCGGCGTCGGTAAGGCGGCTATGGCTTGCCGTCTGCCAAACGGCACCATCGACCTCGAAGAATGGGAGATAAACGGCGGCGGAAAGCTGCCCTGGTACCGCAAAACACCCTTTATTCGCGGCATTTTCAGCTTCGTGATCTCTATGATCGACGGATACAAGTGCCTCTCGCGCTCCGCTGACAAGCAGATGGTGGACGGCGAAGAGGAAGAAATGACCAAATTCGAGCAGTGGCTCGACGACAAATTCGGCGATAAGCTCATGCCCGTGCTTACGACCATCTCGATGATAGTCGGCGTGCTGTTGGCAATCGTGCTCTTCATGTACGTCCCCTCGCTGATTCTCAAAGGGCTAAGCGCACTTTTCGGCGGTATGCCTACTGTCGTGAAAAACATCATCGAGGGTCTTCTAAAGATCGCGATATTCGTCGGCTACACGGCGCTCACCGCGAAAATGCCCGACATCGGCAGAACATACGAATACCACGGCGCGGAGCACAAGACCATCGCCTGCTACGAGCACGGCGAGGAGCTTACGCCCGAAAACGTCGCGAAACACTGCCGTTTCCACCCGCGCTGCGGCACCAGCTTTATATTCCTCGTACTCTTCATCAGCATTTTCATCAACACCGTTTTCCACGTTACATGGGACGTTGTGCTGCTTAGAGTGCTCTGCAAGATCGCGCTGCTGCCGATAGTTACGGGCATAGCTTTTGAGCTGATAATGCTCGCGGGAAAATACGACAACATCGCTACAAAAATTATATCTGCGCCCGGTTTATGGATACAGCGCATAACCACCAGCGAGCCTAGCAGGGAGCAGATTGAGTGTGCCATTGCCGCGATGAAAGCGGTAATACCTGAAGATGGGGAGTCTGACAAATGGTAAATTATACATATAGAGATATTATACAGAGCCTTTCGGAAAAGCTGACCGAGGCGGGCATTTCCAACGCTTATTGGGAAGCGCGCGAGCTTGCGGGCGCGGCGCTGGGCTTTAACTGCCGCGGCAAATTTGACGCGAAAACGCAGGCGGATACTGAGCAGATAAAGCTTTGCGCCAACTTACTGGCGCGCAGGCTGATGGGCGAGCCTCTGCAATACATCATCGGCGAATGGGATTTTTGCGGCGAAAGCTTCAAGGTCGGCAGCGGCGTGCTTATACCCCGCGCGGACACCGAAACGCTGATAGAGCGCGCCTGCTCGCTGCTGGGCGGCGAAAAGGATTTGACGGTTATCGACCTATGCTCGGGAAGCGGCTGTATCGGCATCACGCTCGAGAAAAAGCTGGACTGCAAAGAGGTATGGTGCGTCGAGAAGTCGGAAGCGGCTATGTATTTCCTCAAGGAGAACGCCGCGCGGCTGAACAGCGCCTGCAAACCCCTGCTGGGCGACGTTACGGACGAGAGCCTGCCCGAAAAGCTGCCCCTCGCCGACCTTATGATAAGCAATCCGCCGTACATCAGCGCCGCAGACATGAAAAAGCTGCAAAAAGAGGTGACTTTTGAACCTGCGGAAGCGCTTTTCGGCGGCGAGGACGGCTGCGACTTTTACCGCGAGATAGTTCGCCTTTGGAAGACCCGCTTGAAGCCCGAAGGCATAATGATGTTTGAGATCGGCGCGGGTCAAGAAGACGAGGTAATGCAGATAATGATACAGGCAGGTATGCGCGACGTGCGCGCTCGCCGCGATATGGCAGGCATAAACCGCTGCGTTTACGGCAGAAACAGCGTGCAGAAAAACGAAGCGGTGAATCTCTACGACCAGCTCGACAAGGCTGAGAGAAACCTGCACTGATTTTAATTGTCCCGATTTTGATACAGCTAATGTGTTATAATTATAGCATAGAAAAGGGAAACGCATAGGCAATGGTTCTGAAAGGAATGGATAGTAATGGCAATAGATAAGAAGAAAAAAGAAAAACCGCAGGTAAAGCGGATCACTGACGCTGAGGAGAAGAAAAAGGCGCTGGAGACCGCCATCTCGGTAATAGAGCAAAAATACGGCAAGGGCGCTATCATGAAGCTCGGCTCAAACTCGACTATGGACATCGAAGCGATACCTACCGGCTCGATGACGCTCGACTTAGCGCTCGGCATCGGCGGAATACCGCGCGGACGTATAGTAGAGCTTTACGGCCCTGAATCTTCCGGTAAGACCACCGTTGCACTGCACTGCATAGCTGAAACGCAGAAAATGGGCGGCGAGGTAGCTTTCATCGACGTAGAGCACGCCCTCGACCCCGTTTACGCCGCGAAACTGGGCGTTGACATCGACAATCTGCTCGTTTCTCAGCCTGACAGCGGCGAGCAGGCGCTCGAGATAGCGGAAGCGCTGGCGCGTTCGGGAGCTATCGACTGCATAGTTATCGACTCGGTTGCCGCTATGGTAACGAAAGCCGAGATAGACGGCGATATGGGCGACACGCACGTCGGCCAGCTCGCAAGACTTATGTCGCAAGCAATGAGAAAGCTGACAGCGGTACTCTCGAAGTCTAACTGCGCGGCTATATTCATCAACCAGATACGCGAAAAGATCGGCGTTATATACGGCAACCCCGAAACTACCCCCGGCGGACGCGCGCTGAAATTCTACGCCTCGGTACGAATGGACGTCAGAAAGGGCGAAGCCATCAAGAACGGCAGCGAGATAATCGGCAACCGCACCCGCGTAAAGATAGTGAAAAACAAAGTCGCTCCGCCTTTCAAGGAGTGCGAATTTGACATAATGTACGGTGAGGGAATCTCGCGCACAGGCGAAGTTCTCGACCTCGCGGTAGACCTAGGCGTTGTGAAAAAGGGCGGCGCTTGGTTCAGCTACAATGATGAAAAGCTGGGTCAGGGCAGAGATAACGCCAAAATATTCCTCAAAGAGCACCCCGATACTATGAAAGAAATCGAGGAAAAGATAAAAGTGCGCCTCGCCGAAGAGGAGCAGAAGCAGGCTGAGAAGAAGGCATCGAAGAAAAAGAGCAAGCTGGAGGAAAAGGCTGCCGCCGCGGCGGGAATTGCTGAAAGCGCTGAACCTGCCGAAAGCGAGATGCCCGATCTGGTGGTAAACGCCGACGAAGATTTTGAGGAATTTGCCCCCGTAGACATTTCAAATCTGGGAGAATAAGCGATGCCGAAGCTTGAACGCGTCGAAAAATACAAGGGCCGCACCATGCAGCTTACCTTTGAGGACGGCGAGTGCGATTTTCTGAACGCCGAGATAGTTCAGCGGTACAGCCTGCGCGCGGGGGCGGATATTCCTGCGGCGGCTTGGGTGGAGATAAAGCACGCCGACACCTTTCGCCGTGCGCGCGAGCGGGCGATGTATCTGCTCGACTACCGCGATTATTCGTATGCCGACATGGTGAAGAAGCTGATGAACAACTACGAGGAGGACATCTGCTTCGAGGTCGCGGACGACCTTGCGGGGCGCGGTTTTATCGACGATGTTCGCTACGCCGAAACGCTGGCGCGGCAGAAGTTTGAGGTAAAGCTGCTGGGCGAATTTCGCGTGAAACAGTTTTTGCGCGAGAAAGGCATACCCGCCGCCGTCATCGAGCAGGCGTTAGAGCCTTACCGCGAGGACGCCGCCGAACGTGCGCGCGAGCTTGCCGAGCGGAGGTACATGAAATATTTCGACCCCGACGACCGCGACTTGATGCAAAAGCTGAAAAACGCGCTTGCGCGGCAGGGCTACGGCTACGGCGAGATAAAAGAAGCCATCGCCGATATGATCGAAGACTACGAAAACGAAGAGCTCGACGAATTTGAAGACGAATAAAAATACCCGCTGCCTGCGGTGGATACAGGCGGCGGGTATTATTTTTGCAAAACAGCTCTTTTATCTTACTTAGCTATTCCTATGAACTTGCCGAGGCGGTTATCAAGCAGCAGCGCGAGCGCGATCTTGATAGCGTCGAAAGCGAGGAAGGGGAATACGCAAAGTTTCAGCGCGCCGATAACGGAAATATCATTCGTGTACACCTTGATGAACCAAACAGTTCCGAAAGCGTAGCAAACCAGCAGACCCAGCACCATGCCGAGCGCTTTAACGTAGATTTTGCCGCGCAGCTCGCCAAAAAGCTTTCTCACGCCTGCATAAACCAGCGGGCAGAGCAGCATTCCGAGAATGTAGCCGCCCGTGGGGCCTGAAAGCACTGCGATACCGCTCTTGAAATTCGCGAATACAGGCACGCCAACTGCGCCGAGAAGTATCCAAACCGTGATAGCGGTGAAACTGCACTTAGTTCCCAGCAGCGCTACCGCCGCGAAAACTGCGAATGTCTGTAAGGTTATCGGCACGGTGAGGGGTATAGAGATCCAAGAACATACCGCCAGCAGCGCCGCGAACATAGCTGTGAAAGCCATTTCCTTAACTGTAAATACCTGCTTCTTTGAAACTGTGTTTTCTGTTGCCATTTTACATACCTCATTTTTCGTGATTTTTTTCCAACGTATCAATTATAACACGGCGCGCAGGCTTTGTCAACCTAAATCACATTTTTGGTTGACAAAGTTTACATTCGGTTCACAACAAAAAAAGCACGGCGCGCCTGCTGATAATAGCAAACGCCCCGCGCGTAATATTCAGATATAAAGCCGAACAGTTTATCAGTTGTTGATAAGCTTGTCCTCGTCGCTCCAGCTGTAAAGCTTTCTGATCTCCTCGCCGACCTTCTCGGAAGGATGCTCAGCGTGCAGCTTTCTCATAGCCTTGAAGTGTACCTGCGAACCTGCGCTGCTCATGTCAAGCAGGAATTCCTTAGCAAAAGTACCGTCCTGAATGTCGGAAAGAACCTTCTTCATAGCCTTCTTGGTTTCCTCGGTAACGATCTTAGGACCGGTCACATAGTCGCCGTACTCAGCAGTGTTGGAGATGGAGTATCTCATTCCTGCAAAACCGGACTGATAGATAAGGTCTACGATGAGCTTCATCTCGTGGATGCACTCGAAGTAAGCGTTTCTGGGGTCGTAACCTGCTTCGCAAAGGGTCTCGAAACCTGCCTGCATCAGTGCGCAAACACCGCCGCAGAGAACTGCCTGCTCGCCGAAGAGGTCGGTCTCAGTTTCAGTTCTGAAAGTAGTTTCAAGAACGCCTGCTCTAGCGCCGCCGATACCTGCAGCATATGCAAGGCCGATGTCCTGAGCGTGGCCGGTAGCGTCCTGCTCAACAGCGATAAGGCAGGGAACACCCTTGCCAACTTCGTACTCGCTTCTTACAGTGTGTCCGGGGCCCTTAGGAGCGATCATGATAACGTCAACGTTCTTAGGCGGAACGATGCAGCCGAAGTGGATATTAAAGCCGTGTGCGAAAGCAAGAGCCTTGCCCTCAGTGAGGTAAGGAGCGATCTCGCTCTTATAAAGAGCAGCCTGCTTTTCGTCGGGTATAAGGATCATGATAAGGTCTGCAGCCTTAGCAGCCTCTGCGGTAGTCATAACGGTAAGACCCTGAGCCTCAGCCTTAGCCCAGCTCTTAGAACCTTCATAAAGACCTACTATTACGTTTACGCCGCTGTCCTTGAGGTTGAGCGCGTGAGCGTGACCCTGAGAACCGTATCCGATAATAGCAACCGTCTTGCCCTTTAAATAGTTAAGGTCGCAGTCCTGCTGATAAAAAATCTTTGCTTCTGACATTTTTAATTCCTCCGTATCTAAATAATTTAGAGAATTTTTATATGTAGCCCTTGTCGGGGACTATATAGCTTTACTTTTTCGGCGCGATTATCTCTGTGCCCTTCTGGATAGCGATAGTGCCGGTACGCACCATCTCGATAACGCCGTAGGGGGCTATCAGCTCTTCAAATCTCTTGAGGTGCTCGTACTTATCGCAAACTTCCAGCGTCATGGTGTTTAAGGTAAGGTCTATTACCTTAGCGTTCGCTATCTCGCAGATAGTCATTATGTCCTGACGCTTATCCGCGCCCGCGGCTATCTTTACGAGCAGCAGCTCGCGCGCCAGGCACTCGCCCGCCTTAAAGGTCTTTACCTTTATTACCTCTACCAGCTTATTGAGCTGTTTTTCTATCTGCTCGACGGTGTATTCGTCGCCGTCGGCGATAATGGTTATGCGCGAAACGGCGTCGTCCTGAGTAGGGCCTACCGCTAAGCTTTCGATATTGAAACCGCGGCGGGAAAACAGACCGCTTATGCGTGAAAGCACGCCGCTGTGGTTTTCTACAAGTACGGATATAGTATGCTTCATACCCTTATACTCTCCTTTTGTAATTTTAAATTATACGCTTATTTCTTGTACGCGATATTAATTTTTCTGATTTCATTTCTTAATTATGATTTTATTTCCAACCAAAGAATTAAACGTTTAAACGTTTTTTTACAGCGTCGGGAAGTCTTTATCAACGTCCACCTCTGCAAACATCAGTCCGCTGCCGTTTGCAAGCTGCTCTGCCGCCTGCTCCATGCTCTCGCGGTCGTGAACGTGCAGGGCCTTTATTCCGTAAGCTTTCGCCAGCGTTATTAGGTCGGGCGAGCCGTCGAGGAAAACCGCCGTCTGCCTGTCGTCGTAGCCGTTGGTCTGAAGTTCGCGAACCATGCCTAGGCGCGTATTTTTCATAACTATGATCTTTATATCCACCCCATGCTGTACAGCCGTGGCAAGCTCCATCATCTGCATTTGGAAAGAGCCGTCGCCGCAGACAGCCGCAACGCTTCTTTCGGGCGCGGCAAGCTTAGCGCCGATAGCCGCAGGTATAGAGTAACCCATAGTTCCCATGCCGCCCGAGGTGATAAATCTGCCGCCGTCGCGGAATTTGTACTCGTTGCAAGTCCATATCTGATTTTGTCCGACGTCGGCGCAGATTATAGCGTCGTCGGGCATTTTAGATGAGAGCAGGTCGATAAATTCGCGCGGGTTGACCGTGCCTGCGGGCGCTTCGGCGAAGCTTTCATCCGCACGCAGCGAGTCGAGGTGGCTCAGCCACTCGGGGTGGCGTATCGGCTCGGCAAGTTCCAGAAGCTGGCGCAAAACCAGCTTAGCGTCGCCTACCAGCGGGTAATCTACGCCGATGTTTTTGCCGATCTCGGCGGGATCTATATCAATGTGTATTATCTTGGTAGAACGTTCCAGCGCAAGTGGCGTTTTTACGGCTCTGTCGCCCACCCTGGCGCCTATGAGGAAGAGGGTGTCGCAGTCGTTCACCGCGCGATTGGCGGTCTTTACGCCGTGAGTACCGAGCATACCGTAAAAGAGCGGGTCTTGCGAGGGGAAAGCGGAAATGCCCATCATAGTGCTTATCACGGGTATATCCATAGTGCGCGCGAGCTGGCGCACTTCCCTAACGGCGTCTGCCGCAAACACGCCGCCGCCGACGCATATCAGCGGCTTTTCAGCCTCTTTCAGCGCCGCATAAACGCGCTTTACCTGCATGAAGTTGCCCTTTACAGTAGGCTTATAGCCGCGAATATCCACGCTTTCGGGGTACTCGAACTCTATAAGCTCTTTCTGAACGTCCATCGGCACGTCTATCAGCACGGGGCCGGGTCTGCCGCTGCCCGCGATGTAAAATGCTTCTTTAAAAATACGCGGTATGTCCTCGGCATTGCTTACCAGATAGCTGTGCTTTACGAAAGGCTCGGCAGAGCCGGTAATATCAGCCTCCTGAAAAGCGTCGCTGCCTATCTGGCTGCGCGCCACCTGACCCGTAATGCAGATTATCGGGATAGAGTCGGCGTAAGCAGTCGCGATAGCTGTAATGAGGTTGACCGCGCCCGGGCCCGAGGTCGCTATGCATACGGCAGGCTTTCCCGTCACTCGCGCATATCCGCTGGCTTCGTGGCCGCCGTTCGCTTCGTGACGAACGAGGATATGGCGTATATCGGTGTCAAGCAGTGCGTCGTAAAATGGGCATATCGCCGCGCCGGGATAACCGAAGACGACCTTTACATCCTCCGCAATTAAGCATTTTGTCATAGCCTGTGCAGCTGTAATTTTCAAAAAAATCGCCTCCGAATAATTATTCATCAAATCATTGTTCTACTAATTATATCACGATTCTAGGATTTTGTCAATAGCCGCCGTTTGACAAGCCGCATAAAACGTGATATAATTAAAGCATAAAAACATATAAAATTCACCATATTTTTGAGAGGTATATTTATGAAAAAACAAAAACTGATATGCGCTGCGGCGGCTTCGGCAATGCTGCTCGCTTCCGTTACGGCGTTCACGGGCTGCGGCTCTAAGGATAACAGCTCGGCGGAGGGCGCTTCTTCCGCGGCTGAGAGCAGCTCGCAGGCGGCAGCACCGCTCGAAAAGACCGCCGCCGTGCACAAGCAGAACGGCAATGAATTCGACACCTACCAGTCTAACACATACGTTGCTACCGGCAACAACGGCATAGTCAAAAACGCCGAGTCGGTCACCTACCGCGCCTACTTCCCCGCCGAGCAATACGGCGAGCTTGATTACCGCTTTTATTTCTCGAACGCTGTTGATTCTACATACAACACCGGCGCGCCCGTGCACGTCGGAATGGAGGTCAGCGGCTACACCATCGAAAGCGCGCGCATAGCCGACGGCGGCACATCGCCCGATGATGAGATAACCAATTACACCGACGTTACTTTCGACGGCGAAGCGGGCAGAGAGGTCGCCGCGGGCGATGATTTTTGGAGCGACGCCGTGAAATTCGACCTGCCGCAAGACCACTACTTAGTATGGGAGTGGACGCTGACGGGCAAAAAGATACCCGCTACCAATATGGCGAACCTTACAAGCGCCACTTCTTCGGTGGAAGGCGGCGATTTTGAGTACTGCGACACCCTGCCGCTTCCGCAGCTCATCGGCGCAGACCGCGGGGCTAAGTACACTGTAGCAGCCATCGGCGACTCGATAACGCAGGGCTGCCAGACCGACTTCATGGCTTACGAATACTGGGCAGCGCAGATCTCGCAAAAGCTGGGCAGCGATTACGCTTTTTGGAACTGCGGTCTGGGCTGGGCGCGTTCCAGCGACGCGGCTGCTGACGGCAACTGGCTCGAGCGCACCAAAAACGCCGACATCGTGATAGTAGCTTTCGGCACGAACGACATAATCTCGGGCGAATACGGCGGCGACGGCGGAAATTCCGCGGCGGAAATAGAGGATTACATCGAGCAGGTCATCGCACCGCTGAAAGCCGCGGGCAGCTCGGTCATCGTCTTTAACGCCCCGCCCGAAGACTACGGCGATGAGCAGGAAAGCGTGCGCACCGAGTACAACGCGGCGCTAGAACAGCTTTGCAGCGATGAGGGCGTTTACTTCTTCGACTTTGCCTCGCTGCTCTGCGACCCCGAAACGCCCGCTGCGGCGAAGTACGGCGGCCACCCGAACGGCGAAGCGGGCGGCATAGTTTCCGACGAATTTATAAAGCAGTTCTCTGCCGTGCTGGATAACTGAATTTTACTTTGCATAAACAAAACGCGTCTGACGGAAAAATGTCAGGCGCGTTTTTATTCGCATATTATATTTGATTATTCATCGTTCATGCTGGTTCTGAAAGGCGCTGCGGGTATGCCGTTTGCCCCGTAGAGGGTAACGTTCGTCCAGTTGAACCAATCAAAGCGGACGTATTTCGGGTCTTTCACCGTGTCGGCGTGAACGAATATCTTATCGCCGCGTATCTCGGCGGAAGCACGGCGGAAAAGCTTGTCCGCACCCGCTATCTCGAAAGTGCCGAGCTTATCGCCCTTTACTTTAAAGCCGTTCTCAGCGTGGTCGAAGCTGAGCTCTACGCCGTCTTCGGTGTAAACCGCGCTCTTGTAGATAGGGCCGAAAGCGTCAACGTCCATGCCGTAAGCCAGCTTTTCAGCCTGCAAGCAAAGTCTTTCGCCAACGGGCACTTTGTCTACGGGGTGGATATTGTTGAACTCGCCGCAGTCGCTTATCACCGCTATGCCCGTATTCTTCACGGTCTTGAAAGCGCGCATCTGCGCTTCGCGGATAAGGCACCAGTGCTTGTAATCGGGGTCTTTCTCATACTTGAACATCGGAAGCTGTACCATTATGAAAGGCAGCTCGTCGTCCTCCCAAATAGTTCTCCAAAGGGTTATCATGTTGGTGAAAAGCTTGTAGTAGCTCTTAGGCTTGTGGTCGTCGCTCTCGCCCTGATAGTAGAGGAAGCCTTTAAGGGTGTAGGGACACACGCGGGTGAGCATAGTTTCGTAAAGTCCGCCGGGGCGGTACTCGTTCTTGCAGTTCATAGGGCCGGGGTACTTGTTTTCGCCGCAAAGTTCTATCACGCGCTCCCAAGGGCAGTTCGGCTCTTTCGCATAAACTTCGTTCGCGCGCTCGTTCCACTTAGTGTGATACTCCATGTACTCGTCGTACTCTTTTATCTGAAGCTCGCGTGGCTTGCCGCGCACTGCCGATTCATATTCCTCTATGTAAGATACAGTCTGCTTGCTGTCGGCGATGGTCTCTCTATCCATCCATGCCGAAGCGCTTGTGCCGCCCCAGTTGCAGCCTACCAGACCTACGGTAACGCCCAGCTCTTTAGCCAGCTTTCTCGCGAAGAAGAAGCCTACCGCGCTCCAGGCTGCGGAAGCCTGCTCGCCTGCCTCGCTCCAGCCCGAGTTTTTCTCGGCGGCCGCCAGCTCTTCGTCATTCATGCGGCACTTAGGGGTGTAGTAAAAGCGCACGTTGCACTCGGGGGTAAGCTCTTTTAGTATCTCTTTTCCGCCCTTGCAGTTTTGCAGCTCAAGCTCCATATTCGACTGACCGCCGCAGAGCCATACTTCGCCTATCATGACATTGTAAAATCTGATAGACTCTTTTATCTCCTTGCCGTCTTTAACAGCGCTGCTGAAAACGTCCATTTCGTAAGGGCCGCCCGCGGGCATAGGGGGCAGCACTACTCTCCACTTACCGTCGGCGGCTGCGGCGTGCGCCTTAGTGCCGTTTATCTCTACGGTAATGGTCGTGCCGTTGTCAGCCTCGCCCCATACGTTTACGTTCTTGCCGCGCTGAAGCACCATGTTGCTGCTGAATACGCTTGCTATTCTGAACATTGCCATCATATCCTTTCAAAGCAATAAAATTATTCCCTGTTCTTTTTCCAGTCGAGGTACTCCTCGTAAGTGCCCATCTTGTCGATGCAGCCCTCGGGGGTTATCTCGATTATTCTGTTGGCTACCGTCTGCATTATCTCGTGGTCGTGGGTGGTGAAGATAACTACGCCCTTAAAGTCGGCGAGCGCGTTGTTCACCGCGGTTATCGACTCGAGGTCGAGGTGGTTGGTGGGCTGGTCGAGCAGCAGCACGTTAGAGCCGAAAAGCATCATGCGCGAGAACATACATCTCACCTTTTCGCCGCCCGAGAGCACGTTTACCTTTTTGTAAATATCGTCGCCCGAGAAGAGCATTTTGCCGAGGAAGCCGCGCAGATACGTTTCGGTGTCCTCGTTGCCCGAATACTGCCTTATCCAATCTACTATCGAAAGGTCGCAGTCGTTGAAATATTCCGAATTATCCTTCGGGAAATATGAGCGCGAGGTGGATATGCCCCACTTCATGCTGCCCGAGTCAGGCTCGACCTCTTCGGCAAGTATCTTGAAGAGCATGGTTATAGCCTGCTCCGACTCGCCTATTATCGCTACTTTATCAGTTCTGCCGAGGGTGAAAGTTATATTATTGAGCAGTGGCGAGCCGTCCTCAGCCGCCTTGCATATGCTGTCGAGCTTTAAAATATCCTTGCCCGGCTCGCGGTCGGGGGTGAAGCCGATGTATGGGTACTTGCGCGACGAGGCGGGCATTTCCTCTACCGTCAGCTTATCCAGCAGCTTGCGGCGGCTGGTAGCCTGCTTCGACTTCGATTTGTTAGCCGAAAAGCGCGAGATGAAGTCTTGCAGCTCTTTTATCTTCTCCTCAGCCTTTTTGTTCTGCTGCTTTATAAGGCGCTGCATAAGCTGAGATGACTCGTACCAGAATTCGTAGTTGCCGACATACATCTTCACCTTGCCGTAATCGAAATCTACGATATGGGTGCAGACGTTATTGAGAAAGTGGCGGTCGTGCGAAACTACCAGCACCGTGCCGAAATACTCAGCCAAAAAGTCCTCCAGCCAGCGGATAGCGTAAATATCGAGGTGGTTTGTAGGCTCGTCGAGAAGTATTATATCGGGGCTGCCGAAAAGCGCCTGCGCGAGCAGTACTTTTACCTTTTCGTTGCCCGAGAGGGCAGACATCTGCGAATAAAGTATATCCTCAGAAAGCCCCAGACCCTGTATCAGTTTTGAAGCCTCAGACTCAGCCTCCCAGCCGTTCAGCTCGGCAAATTCGCCCTCAAGCTCAGCCGCGCGCTCGCCGTCGGCGTCGGAAAAATCTTCCTTAGCGTAAAGTGCGTCCTTTTCCTGCATTATATCGTAAAGGCGCTGGTTGCCCATTATAACGGTATCCAGCACGGTGTACTCGTCGTAGGCGAAGTGGTCTTGTTTCAGCACGCTCATGCGTGTTTTTTTCGGTATGATGACCTCGCCCTTAGTAGGCTCTAGGTCGCCGCAGAGTATGCGCAGGAAGGTAGATTTGCCCGCGCCGTTCGCGCCGATAATTCCGTAGCAGTTTCCGCCCGTGAATTTCAGATCAGCGTCCTTAAAAAGGGTCTGCCCGCCGAATGACATGGTAAGGTTGTTTACAGTTATCATTTATACTCTCCTTATTTTTTCGATCATTAAAATATACGTTTTTATTATACCACATACCTCGGTAAAAATCAAGGTTTTGCGGCATAAAAAAGCGGAGATCTTTCCCGCTTTCCGCGCGAAAAGACCTCCGCAGTATGTTCAGTTAAACAGTTAAACAGTTAAAAACACAAGTATCAGTTTTCAAGTACCCACTTGCCGTCGATCTTGTAAACGTTCATCCAAGTGTTGTTGGTATCGTCGTCGTCTTTACCCTTTACGGTGATCTTCAGCTTTACCTTGTAGCCCTTGGTAACGTCAACGCTCTCGTCGTAGTAGTCTTCATATCTGTCTTCTACGTCCTTGAGGTCAGACTTCTTGAGCTCTTTCTTCTTGAGTACCTTTACCTTGTACTTTACGTTGTCGCCGTACTCGTCCTCAGCGTAATCCTTAATATCGTTGAGCTGCTCTTCATAATACTCCTCTACAGAGTCGTAGTCGTCGCTGTCCTCAACATAGTGCTCATCTACATAATCATTGTAAGCGTCGGCAAAAGTCTTAGCATACAGCGAGCCATCGCACTTGTTCATAGCCTTGAATCTTTTGTCGATGGGCTTCTGCCAGCCGGGGGTGATAGCGCAGCAGAGAATGATTATTACGAGAACGATAGCTACCGCGATGGCAGCCAGACCGATGATGGTGTTCTTGTTCTTGGTCTTGCCAACGTTCTTGATGTCGTTGATAGACATAGCGCCCTTTACGGAATCAAAAGATACTCCGTCGAAGGTCTGCTTTACGTTCTGACCGGCGGCTGCGCCGAGGCCCTTTGCAGCGTCTGCGAAGTTCTTGGCAGCGCCGTTTACCTGCTGAGCGCCGGGGTGCGGCTGACCGCCTATCTGCTGTGCGCCCTGTGGCTGAGCTGCACTCTGCTTTGCGCCGCAGGTAGTGCAGAAATCAGCGTTATCCGCGAGCTGTGCTCCGCATGATACACAAAATTTTGACATATTATATTCTCCTCCTAATGAGCGTCTGCAAAAAATTCGCAGACTTCTGTCCATAAATGGCATTTAGCCATTACTAATATCATATAACAAAACGAGTGTTTTGTCAAGCGTTTTACTGAAATTTTTCAGTGCTGAAAGCCCTCAGAGCTTCATCTCGCCGTGCTCGCCTATATGCGGCAAAAACTTGGCGTATATCTCGGGGTGCTTTTTCTTCATATTGATTATCCTGCCGTTTTCGATGAAGCAGTGGCGGCTCTGCGCCTCGCAGCATACCTCGCCCGTTTCGGCATTTCGCATGGTGTAGCTAACAAGCATTTTCACGCCGCCGAATTCCTCTAGGCAGACGTCTATCTCGGCGATGTCGCCGAAGCGCATCATGTTTTCGTAGCGGCAGTTCACCTCGGTAACGGGACTGATTATCCCCATATCCTCCAGCGAAACGAAGGAAGCGCCTATCTTCTCGAGAAATTCCACTCTTGCCTCCTCCATCCAGCGGATGTAGTTTGAGTGGTGCACCACCTGCATTTTATCCGTTTCGTAATACTGCACCTTATGCTTGTATATCATTCTTTATTCCTTTCAAAAGGGGTAATTTTTTACGCCTTAGCCGCAGCGATAAATCTCTTGAGGTCGTTTGCGTTCAGGCACTTTTCAAGCGCAACTTCCATAGTGATCCTTCTGTCGCGCACGAGCTTTGCAAGCTCCTGATCGAGGGTCTGCATTCCGTACTGCTTACCGGTCTGCATAGCCGAGCCGATGAGGTGTACCTTGTCGTCGCGGATCATAGCCTTTATAGAGTCGGTAGCGGCGAGTATCTCGCAGCAGGCTACACGGCTGGTGCCGTCCATAGTGCGGCAGAGGGTCTGGGTGCATATTCCTACCAGTACCGAAGCGAGCTGAGTTCTTATCTGATGCTGCTGGTGCGCAGGGAATACGTCGATGATACGGTCGATGGTGGAAGCCGCGTCGGTGGTATGAAGGGTACTCATAACAAGGTGGCCCGTTTCAGCGGCGGTTACTGCTGCTTCGATAGTCTCGAAGTCACGCATTTCTCCGACGAGTATGATGTCCGGGTCTTCACGAAGGGCAGCTCTCAGCGCCATAGAGAAGCTGGGAACGTCGGGGCCGATCTCACGCTGGTTTACCATACATCTCTTGTGCGCGTGCATATACTCGATAGGGTCTTCTACGGTGATTATGTGCGCCGACTTATGCAGATTTACATGGTCGATCATAGCGGCAAGAGTGGTAGATTTACCGGAACCGGTAGGGCCGGTAACGAGCACGAGTCCGCGGGGACGCATTGCAAATTCAGCAAGTACGGGCGGCAGATCGAGGTCGGTAAGGGTAGGTATATCGTTTCTCAGCAGACGGATAGCGATAGCCGTGTTTCCTCTCTGGCGATATACGTTTACACGGTGACGGAAGCCGCGGGTGGAAACGTATGTAAAGTCGGTGTCGATATGATCTTTTATCGACTGGCGCTGCTTTTCGTTACACATATTGTCGCAGATGCCGCGTATATCTATCTCGGTCATATCGGGGTAAGAAGAAAGTTTTCTGAGGTTGCCGCCCTGACGTACTATCGGGGGGATACCTACGGTAAAGTGCAAGTCAGAGCAGCCGAGGGCTCTGGATTCGTCAAGAATTTTGTTGATGTCAATAGCCATTTTTTAAATACCTCCACTATAATAGATCAAACCGCATAAGTTACGCGGATAAGCTCATCCATTGATGTTTTTCCCTGCTGTACCAGCAGCGATACGTTGTCGCGCAGCAGTTTGCAGCCCTGCTGGCTCGCCAAGTCCTGAATCTCGTCCGCCTTAGCGCCGCGGGTTATCAGCTGCGCCATCTCGGGGGTCGAGAGCAGTATTTCGTGTATAGCCGTTCTGCCGCGGTAGCCTGTGTTATTGCAGTGCGGGCAGCCCACCGGCTCGTAGACCTCTATCGGGCCTTCTATGCCCATGAGTTCGTCCTCGTCGGGGCGGCTCATACGCTTTTTCTTGCAGTCGGGGCAGAGCACCTTGGTAAGACGCTGGGCTACTATACCGATAAGCGAAGTAGCCACCATGTATGCCTGAACGCCCATATCTACCAGACGGGTAACGGTGGAAGCCGCGTCGTTGGTATGTATAGTCGAAAGCACAAGGTGTCCCGTGATAGCTGCTCTTATAGCTATCTCGGCAGTTTCAGCGTCACGCATTTCTCCGACCATTATAATGTCAGGGTCCTGACGGAGTATAGAGCGGAGGGCAGCGTCGAAGGTCATGCCCGCCTTTTCGTTTATCTGGCACTGATTTATGCCCTCTACCTTCTTTTCGACAGGGTCTTCTACGGTGATAACGTTGAGATTCGGCTTAGCTATCTCGCCGAGCGCCGCGTAAAGGGTGGTAGATTTACCGGAACCGGTAGGGCCGGTAACCAGTACAACGCCCTGCGGTACTTTAAGGCAGGCGGCGAAACGCTGGTAATTATACTCGGTCATACCGAGGTCGGTGATCTTTCTTACCGACATATCGCCGGTAGCGAGGATACGGATAACGACCTTTTCGCCGTATACCATCGGCAGGTTAGATACACGAAGGTCGAGGTTTGTGCCGTCTACCACCTGCGACATACGTCCGTCCTGCGGTATACGCTTTTCGGCGATGTTCATGCCCGAAAGTATCTTAAAACGTGTAACGAGGGCAACGTGGAGCGCCGACGAAAGGGTCATAAGCTCGATAAGGTCGCCGTTTACACGGATACGGATCTTGGTAAAATCTCTGAAAGGCTCTATATGTATATCCGTCGCTTCCTTACGGAAAGAGTCGGCGACTATGGTAGAAGCCAGCTTTACGATAGGCGCGTTGTCTATACGGTCGTTTGAAGCTTCGTTCGCAAGGTCTTCAAGGCTCTTTTCTTCTTCCTTCTGCTTAGTAGCCTCTTCAACTATCGAGTCGGTCTGACCTGCGGAGTACATTTTACCTATCGCGCGGTTTACAGCACCCTTGGTAGCCATAGAGAAGTTTATAGAGCAACCTGTAACTACGCGCAGATCCTCCATAGCGTAGAAGTTTGAAGGCTCGGAAGTAGCCACGGTAAGTCTTCTGCCGACTTTATTGAGGGCGATACAGTTATACTTTCTCGCAGTATCCTCAGGTATCCTCTTTACTACGTCGGGAATAAGGACAGCCTTATCGAGGTCTACAAAAGGGATATTGAGTCGCTCAGCGAGCACCTCAGAGAACTGGTTTTCGGTAACGAGCTTCATCTCGAGGATAACATCGCCGAACATCTTACCCTTGCTTTCTTTTTGCTTGGCAAGAACCTGCTGAAGCTGTTCCTCGGTGATAAGACCCTTTTCAATGAGGTGTTGTCCGATAGGAATGTTTTTCATAAATTCTTCTCCTTATCTTCGCGTCGGGATACGCTTTTCGGGCGGTACGCTGCTGCCCTTTTGCCCATCGGCATGACGCGAAAACGCCGTGAACAAAAAAATATATTTTGCTATTGAAATTGTCATAGTTTTGTGTTAAAATAGATTATGTTAAATTATTTTATTTTGGAGGTATAAAAATGACAGGCGATCTGCAATATGACATTTTTATAATCGTCATGTACATCTTCACGTTCCTTTTCGGCGCGGCGGTAGGCAGCTTTTTAAATGTATGTATCTACCGTTTGCCAAAGGAAGAGTCGCTGATAAAGCGAAATTCGCACTGCATGACCTGCGGCGCATACATCAAGCACCGCGACCTGATACCGATAATAAGCTGGTGCCTGCTGAAAGGCAAGTGCCGCGCCTGCGGAGCGAAGATCTCGCCGCGCTACACGGTAGTAGAGTCGCTGAACGCAGTCGGCTGGCTGCTTATAAGCCTGCGCTTCGACATCGCGAACAACCCGTTCTGGTGCATACTGAACTGTCTGCTTTTCTCGGCGCTCATCGTAATATTCTTTATGGACTGGGACACGCAGCTTATCTCAACAGGCGTGTGCATATTCATCGGCGTGCTTGCCGTACCTGAGTTCATATGGTTCAGAAATTTCACCTGCATGGGCATCAAAGACCACCTGCTTGGCGCGCTGATAACCGCTCTGCCGCTGTTTCTGATCTGGCTGATCTCGAAAGGCAAGGCTATGGGGCTCGGCGACGTATATCTTATGCTGGCGGCGGGGCTTTACCTCGGCGTATCGCGCGGAGTAGCGGCGCTTGCCATCGGAATAATCATCGGTGCGATAGCGGGCAGCATACTGAAAAAGACAGGCGGCAGCTCGAAATTCGCGTTCGGCCCATGGCTCGCGATCGGCATACTTATCTCAGCGCTGTACGGCTGGGACATTGTAAATCTCTACATGAACGCAACGGGCTTAGGCGAGCTTATCTACGGCGAGGGCTACATCAGCAAGCTGCCGTACAACGTATAAGCCGCGCTTTTAAAAATCCGAAGCGCATACAAAACTAAAATTTAAAATTCGCTCAAAAAATCCTCCGAACATCAAAACCGTTCGGGGGATTTTTTCAGCACCGAGCTTTTTAGGAAGCTCGGTGGAGAAAGGATGTTTAATTATTACCATTTGGTCGCGGTGACGCTAACTAATGTAGGTGTTTGACCATCAAGAGCAGGATTTTCCCAGCCCTTTACCTGTATTGAAATAGAAGCCATTCCGCCATTTCTACCAACTGTAATAAAAGAACCATCATTAGATGTCAGCTTTATTCTGTTGGGATTCTGAGGATCATACGTCAGAGTAACATTCCACGGCACAGTATTTATAGGACAATTGTCAGGGAGGTCTATAACTACTTCCCAGTTCTGACAATCTACCAAACCAGTATTCTTTATTGTAAATGAGAAATTGCTGTTTGAAATTGCAGTCACTTCTGTTACCTCAAGCTGAGGTGAGGGAGCAGGTGGAATGTCATCAACACTACCATAGATTGCTCCATTAGTGATCCATATTTCGTTTGAATCACCTAATGAGTTTGCCTCGTAAGAAGCAATATAGGTAACATTATTGCTTTCTGACATCGTATACAGATCTATCTTGGTATTTTCAAGAACATAATTTACAACAATATCCTTAGAACCATTGTTGTTGTAATAATCGTAGTTTTCCCAATCGTTGTTATAATACCTGCCTTCGATAAGGATACCGTCTTTTATTACATCGCTGTCTTTAATGCGGATACCCTTTGAGATAGAAGAATCTCCGGCCACATAATGAATGGTAAGGGTCTTGTTTATAGCAGCGGGCGGAACGTATTCCGCGTTGTGCGACTCCCAGTCATATATCCAGAACTCCTGATCGGGGGTGTTCTTTGCGGAAGTGTAGTCTACGCTGAGAACTTCTCTGTTCTGATTGTCTGCCTTGATCTTAAAGGTCGAGCCTTCTTCTAGGTAGATGGTTTTGGTAAGTATGCCCGTGTTCGGTGCAGATACCTGACCATTAGTGTCAGCAGATCCATCATCGTTGAAGATGGTGATCTTAGAGCTGTCACTCTTGTTGTACCAGTAGAAATTCTTGTTGGTGTCGTTGCCGCTCATGAAATGAACGATTATAGAAGCGTTGTTGATCGAAAGATCAATATCCTTCTTGCCCATCTTATCGTAGGTAGCGTTTCCGATGCCTGCGCTTGCGGGGATACCGCCGTTAGAAGCATTGCCCGTGAGCTTTGCTTCCTTAGGCTCTTCGTAGAATATCCAGATGTTCTTCTTGCTCGCGTCGTAGCCCGAGGTCGAAAGACCGCCGATCACAGTGGTGTTGAGCTGGTCGCGGTTCTGCATATTTACGAGCTGGAATGTTTCGGAATAATTGTAAGGCTTATCTTCGTTTATAACGAAGTTGCTGTAAGTAGCCTTCATCGGGTGTACCAGCGCACCGAAAGTTATGCTCTCGGACTTCGCTTCGGTGTTTACACCCTCTATCGAGAACTGGTAGTCGTTCTCCGCCAGCAGCGAGCTGGATACGCAGTAGGTAGCGTTGCTGAGCGGCTTGCTTGTAAGTCCGCTCTTGGCATATCCTCTTGCGCCCTTCTTGCTTACGGGTCTTGTGTCGTTTGAAAGAAGAATGAAATTCTTCATGTTGCCGTGCGAGGGCATTACGCTTGCGTCATCGTTGCTTACTATCATAACGTCTGTCGCGTATCTCAGCTTACCGTTTACATAGTCAAAAAGCGTGATGGCGTTGTTTTCTTCGTCCGCCTTGTTATCAATATCTACCGCAAGGTTGCTGGTAGGTCTGAGAATCATTACTATCGCTGTGGTGATTATTCCCATCAGCAGCAGTACGACCAGAAGTTCAATCAGCGTAAAACCTTTTTTCAATTTTTTTGACATCTGATTACCTCCTTGATTCATCATGTTGGCGAACCGTATGTGAAGTTGTAAGTGCCGGCTGCCGTGCAGGTTATCGTGAGCTGACCGTTTGTATTGAGAAAGCCGTTGTTAAGATCCTGCGTAAAGGTCGCGCCATTTGCTTTCAGCGTTACCGAAAGCGCCGAGCTTGCTTCGCTGCCCAGTGTAGGATTGTAGTAGCCGATTATAAATCTGTCCGGCATCAATTCTTCAGTAGCGGGAGCGCCGAGAGCGTCGGCGTCCTTAGCTGCCAGGGTGCGGAAGTAGTGCGGCGACGAATGTCTGTAACCGTTGTCGAACGAGCCTTCAAATATCGTGCCGGAATTTATCGTTATATCAACGTCTACGGTGTTGCCAGTGTTGTTTATAACGTATATCTTGAATTTGCCCTGAGTCTTGTCAGGAACCAGCTTCTGGCTGCCCAGAGGTGTGCTGGAGAACGACTTTATCTGGAAATTAAAATCATCGCCGTCGGTATTTGTCTTTATAGCCTTATACTCGGTGACGTTGTTTACGCTTGCAACTACGTCGCTTGTTCCGGATCTTACATAGTTGATAGTCATAGCGTCGAGCGTAGCGCCGTCGTTGAGAACTACGCCTGCGGTGGACTTTTTCTCCATAGCGGTCTGCTGAACGTTCAGCTCGCCGTCGCGGCGCATATTTCTCGCGCTGTATTTCAGAGCCGCCGAGAAAGCCATGCACACCGAAAGGGTGGTAACTGAGAAGTAAGCCATCGCGATGACTACCTCTACCAGCGTCATACCGGAGCGGTTTTTCTTAAATATCTTCATTTATTCCACCTCCGATTTAGTGCGAATAATCGTAGTACATGATCTCAATATCGGAAGAAGATCCGTGCTGCTTGTTGATCTCAGATACATAGTCGAGTATCGACTGCTTTGCTGCGGGGATGTTCTTTACAATGCCGACCTTATCATCGTTCGGGCACTTGTAAGTTCCGCATTTTACCTGTCCGTAGAATCTTGTGCTCGAACCCTGGAAAGTTACCAGCGACTTGGTGGCATACATGATGCCCTGCATCTCGAGGTTGTCGCCGAAGGTAACAGATACGTTGCTGGGTACGAGATAGAATATACGGTTGGTGTAGCCCTCTACCGTGGTAGATCCATCACCGTTCACGCCGAGTTCGCTGACGTTTGCGGGAAGCTTCTGACCGTACAGATTGTAGTATTCGTCAAACTTTATTCTGTTGTCAGTACCGCCCGTGATAGCGCTCGTATCGGTTCTGGTCGAGGTGTAGGGGTAGTACAGTGCGGAGTCGGAGCAGAAGTCAATGTTCTGACCGTTTGAGTTGTAAACTATGCCCTTGCCGTTTCTGTAAGAATCATCGGTCTTGTTGAAGATGACTTTCTGAGAAGTGAAACTCTTGGAGCTGTTATCGTAGATCGAGATAGCGTCTACCGTTACCTGAGCGGAAGTAGCCGTACCGTTGAAGTACAGACAGTCGAGAACGTTGTTGTCCTGATCCGCGTCGGAGAAGTCGGGGATCGTGTTCTCTTCGTAGTACATGAAGTATACGAACACGCCGTCAGCAGCTTCTGAGCTGTCTATTCTGAAGAAAGGAGTGATGTTGCCCTTATCTATAGGCAGCGCGATAACGATGTCCTCGGTAGTGAGCTTTACAGAATATTTTTTTCTCTCACTTTCAACGTTCATGTTGCCGAAATCGCTTCCTCTAAGGCGCAGGCTTCCGTTTATCTGAGTAATTTTCTTGCTGCCCGTCTGATATACATTTACGAGGTCAGCTACGGTAGCGCCGTCAGCGCGAACGAATTTCTTGGTATTTACGGTTCTTGTAAGAGCCTCTGCATACTTCTTAGCGATGTTCTTGGAAGCGTCTGCGAGGTCGGTATCGGTTCCGAAGTAAGCGCCGAACATATCGTTTGCGCTCGCCATACCGTACATACTTTTCAGATTAGATCTCTTGGTGTTGTCAACGCCGCTTGCGGGGTCGTAGCCTGCGTTAGGATAAGCGTTTCTGCCGGTCTTATCGATGGTAACGTCCTTGCTGCCGCAGCTTATCTGTCTGCTTGCAAGGTTTTCGCCGTCGTAACCGGGCTGATTGCTGATCGACTGGAATGCGCCGTTGTTGATACCTACGGTAGAAACAATATTGCCGCCGTCGTCGATGAAGAGGATGTTCTTGTTGCAGTGCAGAGCGCCGCTTACGTTGAGCTTGCTGCCGCCGTCAGAACCAACGCGGATGTAAAGGTTTCCCTCTACGAAAAGGTCGCCGTTTACATTAAAGGACTGAGCGCCGTTGCAGATGACCATATCGCCCGACTGGTAGGTGGCGTTGTTGCCGATGTAGCAGTAAACATTGCCGTTTACAGTGCCCGCGGCTGTCTGTCCGCTGACATTGTTGTCGTAGCCGCCCATCATAGCGGAGTAGTCGGGGTTGGTAGAACCTGCAAGGTTCTGGGGAAGAGTTCCCACATACAGACCGTGGGTGTACATATCTATCGGCTTGCTGCTGTCGCCTATGGTAAGGGCGTTCGGCATACCCAGCCAGATCTTCTTGTCAGCCTTGATGTAACCATCTTTGTTTGAAAGATTGGTAGCGTCGTAGCCTGCGTCGTCGCTGTTCTTGCCGTTTACGTCGGTCTTGCCGATAGCGGTGCTGATAGTAGTCTGGTTGTAGAAGAACATATAACCCTCGGTAGTGATGGTCATAGCCTGCCTAAAGAAGTTACCTGCCTTAGCAGCGTTGCTCTTGTTAGGCTCGTAGTTGAGCGAACCGGACTTGTTTATTACGTCAGAGAAGCTTGTGCCCGAATTGAAGTACAGATTGTACTCGGAGTAGACGTGGCTGGTGAAAGCCGCGTTGTTACAGCCGAGGGTGATGTAATTCATATCGGCGGCGCCGGTCTTTTTCTCAAGGCAGATGTCGCCGTCGATAGGCGAAGCCACACCGTCTGAGAAGTTTGCGCCCTCAGAAGCCTCAAGCGCGTTAGAGGGGATATTCGGGGTCTCCTTTACGCTGTCGAATACGACAGATGCGCTCTGGGTCTGAGTTGAGAATGTGCACTCGGAAATTACCTTAAAGCCGTTAGTGCCGTTTTTCTTAACGTGCAGGGTAACTGTTCCGTAGGTGTTGTTGAAGTCTGAGTCTGCGGGCATTGTTACGTCGATGGCTGTGCCGTCGCCGCTGGTCGCCAGTGCTTTAAGTGCTTCATAGTTGTTGTTGTAGCTTTGAATAAATTCCGTAAGCGCGGCCTCGGCAGTTATCTTGGCCTGCGTGCGCTGAACATTTCGGCTCGAAGCTTTGGTCGTCGCTTTTACAACGCCCAATGCAATGGTCGCAAGAGTGATGCAGATCATGGACATACATACTACTGCCAGAATGACCGAACCATCTTGATTTCTCTTGATCTTCTTTTCCATCTTCGATTCTTAACCACCTTTCCAAAGTATCAGTAAAATTTTTAATCAATATATAACACGTTATGGTAGGCAGGTACTTTCCGATCCCTTCCTACCATTTGTGTGTATATTTATCATTCAGCCGTAGCGTTCACCTGCTGAGTCTCAGTGTTGTTTATCTCATCGGGGCCGGGTATATCTCTTACCATCATGAAGGTAAGGGAGATGCTGCCTGTGAAAGTCGAGCCGTCCTGATTGTCGCCTACGTCTGCGATAGAAAGCTCGTTGATAACAAGGCTCTTCTGCGAGTAGGTTTCCAGATTGTTGAGGAAGTTCATCAGGTTCGACTTGTTGCACTCGAAGTCAAAGCTCATGTTGTAGGAGTTTACGTCGATAGTGCTTTCAGCAGTGCCCGTAGTAGTGGTCTCGTCGCCGCTGGAGCCGTCTACGATAGCGTCAATGGTGGTAGACTGCGAATTGGGTGCGTAGGTAAATCTATCGAGCGAAGTAGTTCCCAGCTCGCTGATGCTGAGGTTCAGGTTCTTGATCTGGCTGTCAGATGACTTGTTCTCGCCGCCGTCGAGCATCTTCTGTACAGTCTGTGCCGCTTCGTACTGGGGCATTACATCATAGAAAACGTCTGCGGTGTTCTTAGCCTTATCGTAAGCGTCCTGAGTTTCCTGAGGAAGGTTCTCGTCTTCCTTTATCTGAGTCTGAAGCTGCGAAAGCTCCATTTCCTTGCTGTCAAGCTCCTGGCTCGCGCTTCTCGCGCTTTCAATAGCAGGTTTGATGAAGAGCATAATGCCTGCGATCCATACGAGTACTACAAATACGCCTATAAGGAGCATCTTATCTCTCTGATTAAGTTTCATTATTCTGCAACCTCCCCTGATACTGCCTGAGTGTCGTCTTCTACTTCAATAGGCTTGAGATACATGGTTACCGAGGAGATAACTACGGGGCTGCCCGCTTCTCCTGTACCGGTGTAACCGCTGTATGTAACGTCTGCGAAGTAGTCGTCGTCCTTTATCGATTGGATAAAGTCGTTCGCCGTCTGCTGTTCCTTCAGCTCAACTTCCGTGATGGTAACTGTTCCGTCGTTCTTGGAGTAGCTGAAGCCTGTGTAGGAGTTCGCCTTAGCGCCCTCGGAATCGCCGGAGCCGATATGGTTCTCGATCTCCTTAAATATTCCTTCCTTTACTACGGGTATCGAGTAAAGGTTGTTCTTAGCCACATTTACCTGCGTCTGGTAATCATTTACCGTGACGAGGTAATCATGCAGCTTTTGGTTTTCTGCGATAACGGCGTTGCACTTATCTATCTCGCCGTTTGTCTTTTCGATGTCATCTCTTACGCTTCCTTCATGCAGGCTGACTACCAGCGTAACTGCGCCGATGAGCGCTGCCGAGATAACGCCGGCTACCAGAGCCGTCACCAGCGTGCCGCTGCTGCTCGAGCCCGCCTTGCCGGTAGCGGTATCTACCTCGAGAAGGTTGATGCGCTCGGTCTGCTTGTTTCTCTTGTAAAGAGCACCGATAGCGTTAGCGAAGATGGTGAACTCAAAGTTTTCATAACCTGTGATCTGCGAAGGAACGCCGAGCACGGAAGCCTTAACGTCGAGCGAGTCGAGAGCGTCAACGAGCTTGATGTAGTCGTCGATCTTGCCGTAGAGCACTACGTTGTCGAGTCCCGGGCCGCCTCTTGCCTTATTGAACTGTTCCATACGGAAGATGTTCTCGCTGATAGCCTCGGTCAGGTACTCGTCTGTTTCGTAATCTTCTTCGGAAATAGGCTCGTATCTTGCGAAAGCCATCTGACCGTTCTCAAAGAGTATCAGTCCGAGGAAGTTATCATCTATCTGGCAAACCAGCAGCGGCATCTTTTCGAGGTTCGACTTGTCAGCCAAAACTATTCTCGAAATGGAGTTACAGCTGATGTTTACCGAGCGCAGGCTTATCGACATGATGTTGAAGAGCTTGCGGAAGCCTTCTACTATCGAGGAGGGGCAGGCGGTAGCCAGCACCTTTACCGAGCCGGGGTTATCCTCGCCGGCTTCTCCTACAATAGTATATGAAATAGAGTACTCATCGGTAATACCCATTTCCTGCTGCATCTGGTTCTGTACCATGCTCAGGAATTCGTTACCCTTTGCCTTAGGAACTATAAGCTCCTTGAATACGATGTTGCTGGAAGAGAAAGTTACTACGGCTTCCTTATCCATCATTACCTCAGCCTTGAGGTTTGTGAGCAGCAGCTCGGAGAGTCCGGAAAGGTTTATTACCTCTCCGTTCATGATCATATCCTCCGGAACCGCAACGCTCAGTGATTTTTCGATTCTGATCTTGTTAGCGGAGTTATCGCCTTTTACGATGTTTATTTGTCTATCAGAAATATCAAAAGACAGCATTTATTCCTTCACCTCTTCTAAAGATTTTCTTTGTATTTGTAATAGCTGTGATTTTATCGACTTTATTACGAGTTCTCGAGTCCTCCGATACCACCATAGAGCAGCGGGAATATACCTGCGAGGCAAAGACCTATCGCAATACCCATGATGATTATCATGCACGGCTCGAGCAGTGCTACCAGACGCTTAACTGCTGCGTCGGATTCTTCTTCGTAGAAGTCTGCTGTTTTCTCAAGTATCTCATCGAGTGCGCCGGATTCTTCACCGACGTAGATCATCGAGCAGAACATTCCCTCAAAGATCTCGGTCTTTTGCAGCGATACAGATACGGGCGAGCCCTGTTTTACCTCGTCTATTACCTGTATGAACATCTTATCTACATAAGTGTTCTCCAGTACCGATGAAGCTCTTTCCAGGCACTCTACCATAGGGATACCGCTGGCGTAAAGAGATGAAAGAGTTCTCGAAAAACGACCTTCGTATATCTTGACCATAAGCGGGCCGACAGCCGGCATCTTGAGCTTTATAAGGTCAAATTTCAGCTTTATGTCGGGCACCTTCAGCGCATATCTTATAGCGAGCACTATTATTACTATCGCGATTATAAGTATGTACCATTTGGTCTTTAAGAAGTCGCTGAATTTAAAGAGCGCACGCGAAAGCGCGGGCATTTCCTCTTCAGACATAAGACCTGCGAACGTAGGCATGATGAACGTAAACATACCTATTACCATTACTATGGTGAGCACGCCGAGTATGATAGGATACATCATAGCGCTCTTGATGATATTCTGGGTCTTGTTCTGATTTGCGTAGAAGTCGCTTAGGCGCTGTACTGTAATATCGAGGTTGCCGGCAGATTCGCCCGCGTCGATCATGCTTATCATGAAGTCCGGAAAGCTTCCGTTTCTTGCGATAAGCGCCTCAGTAAAGTTAGAGCCTTTATTAACGTCTTCATACAGTGCGAGCCACACGTTTTTAGCGCCTTTGTTCTTTTCTTCCTTATACATTATATCGAGCGCTTTAACTATCGTAAGACCCGATGTAAGCATAGCGGCAAGCTGACGGCACGAAAACGCAAGATCTTTTGTTTTGAACTTGTATATGCTCGTTTTTGTTCCGCCGAGCGCTTCTGTGGTAGAAATCAGGAACAAGCCTTGTTCGTAGACTTTTTCCTGAACCTGCTGCTCGTCCTCGGCCTCCATAACGCCTTTCAGCGTTTTTCCGGTAGAGTCCTTCGCAACATAGCTGTAATTTTTCATATTAGTAGTTACACCTCCGCCTTTTAATACGGTGCGCATTTTCTGAAAATGACGAGCCTGCCTTAAAGATGTCCGCCATTTTCACGAAATGCACACGAAACGTATTTTATACTATTATATCATTTTTTTTAGATTTATTCAAGCACTATTAAAACTTTTTTCATTATCTTAATTAACAAAATCTGAACCGTTAATTTAGACATTTTGACCAAAACCCACAATTCTGCAAATATTGGTGCAGATTTCCGCCTGTCAAGACTCGCTCTCGCGCGGCAAAAAGCTCACGGGGTGCTTCTTTTTGTAGCGGGTGTACGAGAGCATATACAGCGCGAACTGCACGCCGAGTATCAGCAGTATGCCGAGCGCCGCGGCGGCTTTGAGATCCATGCCGAAAGCGAGCACCAGCCAGCGGCAGGGAAAGTAGAAAAGATAATATGCGAACTCCACGCCGCGGGTAATATCGTTTGGGTTGTAGAAAATAACGGGCACGAAGTAAACTATCAGCATAACGATATGGGTAATGCTGACGAGTATAGCGTCCCAGTTTTCATAAGCGGCGTGCTTTTTGCCGTCGTCGTAGAAAACTCTGCCGAGCATTGCCGCCATAACTATCGCCGCCGTCACCGAACCTGCCTGATCGGTAACGAGAAATTCCTTTAGCGTGAGCAAAGAAGCCGGCATCACGGAAGCCGCCGCCCAAAGCAGCAGTTTGCCCGCCGCCACGCCCACCGCGCCGCAGCCGATCATTAGCAAAAGTCTGAAAAGCGTATATTTTACGCCGTCTGAATAATCCATAGGTATCCTCCATTTTCCGCAGGCAGTGCCAAGCACCCGCCCGACCGCCTGTACGTCGTCTTATATATAATAGTATATCACACGCAGGGAGAAAATACAAGTATCGTGGCGGGGGATATGAAAAATTTCACAATGGGGCGCAAACAAACTGCCGTCCCCACGCACCATTCGCGCCAAGGACGGCAGTTTGTTATTTATTGTCTGTTATCGTGCAGCTTATTCCCGCTTCCACATGAAGATGTTCACCGCTATCGGCATGATGTATACCGCAAGCAGTACTATGCAGGCAAGCGCCGCCGCTGCCGCCGCGCCGATCTTGTCAGCCGTGCGGACAAGCTTTTCAGAGGGGTGCAGCTTTTTGCGAAGCAGCAGGTACACCGCCGTAGCCGCCACGCCGCATATCGAAAGCGCCGCGCCCGCCGTGAAGCCCTGCGGCTTGAACGATATATCTACACTGCATTTGCCCGCGGGCAGGTCGAAAGCCATAAAGCCCGAAAGCGCCTTGCGGTACTCTATCTTCTCGCCGTTGACCTTTACCGTGAAGCCCTCGTTGTAGGGCACTGAGAGGAACACTGTCTGCGCGCTGTCGAAATCAGCCTCGCCGTAAAGACCGTTCTTCTTCTCCTGCAGGCCTATGCCCTGCGACGTGCCGCAAGCTTCGTCCAGCTTGTCGAGGTCTACACCGAAAACGCCGAGCGAAGCGCAGTTTACGTCTTTAAGGCACCTTATCTCGATGACCGCAGTTTCGTCCTCAAAAGTGCCGAGTTTCAGCACGCCGTTTTCTTTGGAATACGGGTAACTGCGGCAAACGTTCTGCCCGCCGACTTTTACCGAAAAGCTGTCGTATATCGGCTCGGAAAGGTCGTTCGAGAGCTTGTCGAAGCAGTCGAAGTAGAGCGTTTGTCTGCCCTCGACCTTTACTCGGTAGATGAGCGTTGCAGATTCCGAGCAATGGTAACCGCCGTCTTTGACCTGCATGATGTCGCCCTCGTCGGGCTGATATTCGGTAACAGCGCCCTCGCCGCCGAATATCTGGCGGTAGATGTATTCCTGCGTCTGCGCGCGGGTAAGACCTGCGGGTATCTCAGCCGATACATCGCCCGCGGCGGCAATGCCCAGCGGCAGGCGGTCGTCCAGCGGATTGATATGGTAGCCGTTGAACGAATAAACAGTGTTGTCCTGCTTGTTATGGCTTATCTCATACCCCGCGCAAAGCAGAGCGTCGGTCATCTCAGTGCCGCCGCAGGTGCCTACCTCCATCCATACCGAAGTGTAGCCCATGCGCTTCATGGTGAACATATAGTCCTCTTCGGTGAGCGAGGTGTAGTGGCCTATCGAGTTATAGCCCATAGCGCCTATCATGTTGTAATCAAAGAGCTTTCCGCTCGTTTTCATGCGGTAAAAATCGTCGTCGTCAACGCGGTCGGCTAAGGCGAACACCTGCCGCTGAATGTCGTTGGTAGACTCATTGCGCTCTGCGGTGGTAGTCATGTAAACGCGTATATAGCCCATCGACTCTATCGCGACCGCCGCGCAGGTGAAAACTATGAATATCCCGCGGAATATCCAGCCGTGGCGGTAGAGGGCGTATATCAGCGCAAAGCACGCCGCGCCGACTATGAAAAGCTTGCACATACTCTTGAATGAAGCTTCGCTGCCGCCGAGCGAGCCGGTGTAGGTAGAGAGAATATCGAGGTCGGCGCTGACGAAACCCGAGGAAAAGCGCTCGAAAGCTACCACCGCCGCCGCGCAGAGCAGTCCGCCTATCGCGTACAGCTTCATGCTGCCGCGGTATTTGTGCTCCCTGCCAAGCATATCTGCCGCTGCTATCATCGCCGCGAATATCGTCATAAAAGCGTAGCGCGCGGGGAAGGACATATAGCTGCCCGTGTGCCACATTTTGTTTACAGGCTCGATAACTATCGGCACGGCGAGAAGCACGAGCATTATCCGCCAAAGCCTGCCGTACATATCGGCGCGGCGGCTTGCGGCAAATCCTCCGAGAGCCATCAGCACAAGCAGCGAGCTGCACATAGCGACGGGGAACACGGTATCGTAATCGGTAACAAGGTCGCCGACGCGCAGATTTTCAATAAGCGAAGTGCGCCTGCCCGATGTTAGGTACTGCATGAAGCTGGGCAGCCAGACCACTGCCGAAAACATCGCCGCGCAGCCCGACGAGAGCAAAAATCTGCGGCACACTGCGCCGCCTTTCTCATTTTCAGCCTTCGCCGCGAGCAGCAGATAAACGCCCGCCAGCAGCAGCAGAAAAACCACCACCATGTAGCCGATGTAGTAGTTTACAGCCATCATCAGCGCCATCACGAGTATATACCATACCGGCGAGCCGCCGCGAAGCTTTTCCAGCGAGAGCAGCAGCAGCGGGAAAAGGTACATCATATCCAGCCAAATAACGTTTTGGTAGAAAAGCATGACATAGCCGCTGGTAGCGTAGAGAAAGCTGAGTATCACGATCGACGGGGTGTCGAGCTTTTTCATGAAGCTGCTGCGCACGAAGTAGAGCGAGGAGGTAAAAGCGCTCACCGCCATTTTCAGCACTATCAGTATATTCATGAAAACGAGCATATCGCTTTTCTGCACGAATTTTACGAGCAGGCTGAAAGGGCTTGCGAGGAAGAAAAAGAACACGCCCCAAAAATTCATGCCCGACGCATTTTTAAAGCTTAAGAACATTCCGGATTTTCCGTCGAGAATATCCTTGAACTGGCAGAGCAGCGGCACTACCTGCTGATTCATATCGCACCAAGCGGCGGTACGGCTGCCAAAGGGGTAGAGCGAGAATTTTTTGAACATCGCGAACACCGCGAGCGCGACGGCAAGCGGCGAGAGCACCATAGCAAGCCGGCGCTGCTGCCATATCGGCTTTTTCTCCGCCGAAGCGGTAATATCAGTTTTGTTTTTTCCCATTTTTCTTTTCACGATCCTTAATATGATTATCTCTTTTTATACATTTATAATAGTATGTATATTATATCACAGCGGCGACTAAAAATCAATACTTTCGCGAATTTATTCACTTTAAGAACTTACGAAAACCGTTTAGCCCGCGAAAAAAATATTTCGTCAGTTTCGCAGCCCGCCAAGAAAGGCTTATATGCCAATGTATACACGCCTTTCAGTCCAATGTGAAAAAATTTCATATGTTTGTACCAGTTTGGCAAAAAGCTCTTGACAACGGTGGGGGCTTGTGGTATAATATAGACAATACCGCTGGAATGTTATCCCTAGTCGGTATATCCACACAAATCTAATTTATGTAAAGGAAAGTGTATTATGACAGAGCTTGAACGCGTAGATCAGGCGGTCGAGTACTTTCGCCGCTACGATCAAAAAAAATCTGCTATAAAGCAGAACCGCGAAAATCAGGAATATCTCAAAACTTATATACACGACGAAGACTACGTTGTAAAAAACTTTAACCTTAAAAGCAAGATCGCGAAAAACCTCGGCGTTACCATCGGCGCAGCGCTGATAGTGTTTTTACTGCTTTACTTCACCACGAAGATACCGCTCGTTGCTATAATAATCAGCGCGTTTATCCTCGTCGGCGGCGCGGCTTTCTTCATCTCGCTTCAGCACTACCGCTTCACCGCGGCTAAGCAAAAGCAGGTAGAGATAAACGAGGGCATTACCGAGCAGATAGAGATACTCAAAGCCCGTGAGCCGCAGCTTATACAGGATAAAGAAAACTTCCGCACAGGTATAGAAAAGCGCGTGCCCTTCATGTCGGTAGACGACAGAAAATACATCGGCGAGATACGCAAGATGATAGAGTCGGGCGACGCCGCCACCGCGGAGGACGCTGCCGCGATGCTTGAGCAGAAGCTGCTGATGGATCAGTTTACCAACATCATGGAGCAGAGCGAGGAAAAGGTATACACCGCAGAGGAAAACAAAGAGCGCTTCGGCGACCCCCTGGAGCTTATCAAGAAAAAGCGCAAGCCGCTTTTCCGCAGAAAGCCGAAAGTTCAGAACGCTTAAAAGCGACACATCACAAAAAAATCAAGGCGACCGCTTGCCACGGCCGCCTTTTTATATGCAGAAATTTTACGCTATTTTTTGTGCAATTTTAACAATGTTCAAATATTTAAACTCGTTTTCTGAAAGCCGAACCTATCGCCGAAAAAACAGCCGCAGCGGCAGCGAAACTCAGCGATATTGCGAGCTGTTTCGCTGACATTTTCGTAAGCGAGAACACCGCCGCAAGCTGCGGCACGGCCATGCAGAGCACCACGCACGCCGCCGATGAAAGCGCCGCCAGCACTACGAATTTTCCGCCGCGCAGACCCATCTGCAAAAGCGTTTTGTCCTCGCTGCGGCACTCGAAAACGTGTATAAGCTGCGAAAATACCAGTGTGAGCATCGCGCCCGTGCGCGCCGCCGCCAGACCGCTCGGCAGCAGCAGGGTGAAGCAGGCAAGGGTGCAGAGGGCTATCGCCACGCCGCGCGCGACTATCTTCGTCATCAGGCCGCCGCTGAAAAAGCTGTCCTCCTCGCGGCGGGGCGGCTTGCCCATAACGCCCTTTTCCGCAGGCTCTACCGAAAGCGCGGCGGCAGGCAGACCGTCTGTAACCAGATTTACCAGTAAAAGCTGCGCGGGCACGAGCGCCATCGGCAGACCCATAAGTATCGCGCCAAGCATCGTGAGCACCTCGCCGATGTTGCAGGCTATCAGATAGCGAACGAATTTACGGATATTGGCGTATATCGTGCGCCCCTCGCGCACAGCGCTGACGAGCGTAGCGAAATTATCGTCCAACAGTATCATATCTGCCGCCTGCTTTGTTACATCTGTACCACTTATTCCCATCGAAACGCCGATTGAGGCTTCCTTTACGGCGGGCGCGTCGTTCACACCGTCGCCCGTCATAGCGCAGACCATGCCTTTTTGCTTGCAGGCGCGCACTATCCTAAGCTTGTGGGCGGGGGTGACGCGCGCGTAAACGGCTATCTCGCCTATCTGCTCGGCAAGCTCAGCATCGGTCATTTCATCAAGCTCGCTGCCGGTGACTACGCGCTTTCTGCCCGTGAGAATGCCAGCCTCTTTCGCTATGGCGCAGGCGGTGAGCTTGTGGTCGCCCGTAATCATCACGGTGGATATTCCCGCGCGGCGGCACTCGCGAACGGCTTCGGCGGCCTGCGGGCGCAGCGGGTCAGACATCGCCGCCAGCCCCAAGAACACCGCCGTATCCCCCGCCGAGCCGCAGAGCGCTATCACTCGAAGCCCCTGCGCGGCGTACTCCTCGTTTTTTCGCAGCAGCGCCGCCCGCGCGCTTTCCTCCAGCGGCACTGCCCCGCCGTCCTCGAAGCGATGAGTGCACATCGCGATCATCCTTTCAGGCGCGCCCTTTGCGAACACCGCCTGCCTGCCCTCGCCGTCGCGGCAGGTCACGGACATATACTTGCTCTCGCTGTCGAAAGGCTTTTCGCCGATACGCTCCATCGGCAGCTTTTCGAGGTCGATACCCATATCTGTACAGAACCGCAGCAGCGCGACCTCGGTCGGGTCGCCCTCGAAGCCCGGCTTTTTGCGGCGGGCGCGGCGGTTTCGGCGGCAGGCGGGCGAATTATCAGTACACCTGCGGGCGTTGTTGCAGAGCGCGGCGCAGATAAGCAGTTCGCGCAGAGCACCGCCCATATCGGCATTTTCCGCTTTTTCACCACTTTCGGGAACGCCCTCGCTGTCAAAAGAAAGTTCGCGGGCGCGCTCGTCAAGTGTGTAAACGCGGCGGACAGCCATTTGATTTTGCGTGAGCGTGCCGGTCTTGTCGGTGCAGATGACATTCGCACAGCCGAGCGTTTCGACCGAGTGAAGCTTGTGCACCAGCGCGTTTTGCTTCAGCATACGCCGCACCGCGAGCGCCAGAGCGATGGTCACGGCTGCGGGCAGCCCCTCGGGGATAGCGGCTATCGCGATGGTCACGGCGGTGAAGAACATATTCAGCACGTCCTCGCCGCGGATAACGCCCGCTATAAAGACCAGCACGCAAACGCCAACGCATATCGCGGCAAGCGCCCTGCCAAGCTCGCCCAGTTTCTTTTGCAGAGGGGTCTGCTCCTGGGCGATCTCGGTCATCATCTGCGAGATCCTGCCCATCTGCGCCTTGCTGCCCAGCGCGACCGCCTCGCAGCGCGCCTTTCCCTTCAGCACGACTGTACCCATGTAGCCCATGTACGGCAGATTCAGCTCGCTTATCTGCTTTTCGCCGCGGTAGGCGCATTTTTCTATCGGCACATTTTCGCCCGTAAGCGCCGATTCGTCGCAGCAAAGCCCCGTTTGCGAGAATATAACGCAGTCGCAGGGAAAACGCTCGCCCGCCTCGACCTCAAAAACATCGCCGCGTACCATATATGCCGCGGGCAGGGTGGTAAGCTCGCCCTCGCGGTAAACGCGCGCCGTCGGTGCGGTAAGCTGCTCCATCTGTTCGAGCGTTTTTTCGCAGCGGTACTCTTGTATAAAGCCGAGCGCCGCGTTCATCACGACTATCACCATTATCGGCACAGCGTCGCGCCAGCCGCCGATCAGCACCGAGATGACCGCCGCTATCAGCAGTATCAGCACCATAACGTCATGAAACTGACCCGCAAAAATGCGCGCGGCGCTTATTTTTTTCTTTGCAGCAAAGCGGTTCTCGCCCTCAGCCTCCAGCAGGCGCGCCGCTTCCTCGTGGGTCAGCCCGATATTTTGCTGCTCAGAGCGCTGCCGCTGAGCAATAACATTCGCCATTTTATCACACTCCATTTTCCTCTTGAACTGTTTGTCCCATACCTAACTATATGGGCGGTGCGGGGAAAATATGTGCAAAAAAAGTCCCCCCTGCGCATTGTCCGCGCAGAGGGGATCACAGGGAGGAGATCATTATCAAAAAGTCACTTGATCTCTCTGGAAAGCTTATTTATAAGTTCCGCAGTCTTTGCAGACGGTGGCAGAATTCGGGTTGGATTTGCCGCATTTTTTGCATATCCATACCTTGTCCAGCGTTTTCTTAGCGCCGCATCTCTTGCAGAAATTGCTCTTGAAGAAATTTTCTTCGCCGCATTCGCATACCCAAGTGTCGTTTTCGTCAGGCTCGGGCATAGGCGCGGGAGCAGGCTCGAAAGGCATCGGCGCAGGCTGAGGGTTCTGAAAAGGCTGCATATTCGGCATATTTTGCATATTCTGCATATTCGGATAATATCCGCCGTTAGGAACGTTGCCGAAATTTTTCGGAACGCCCATCTGCGCTTCCATCATCTTTCTTATAGCGCCGATATTAAGCGACACTTCGCATACCATCATTATCGCGGCGACCGAGATTATTGACAAAACTACGCCGCCAATAATTATGACAAATCCCATCATGTCATCAACAGCGTTCATCATAGCCAGACCTGTTACAACCGAGCCGATTATCATGATTATCATAAAGATCGTCGCCAGACCTTTTATGAGTTTAGTCCAAAACATTTATCAAGACCTCCGCAAATTACTTCTTGGTCTTTTTGGTGACCATGATTATTCCGCCCGCGAGAACTGCCGCGATGGAAACGCCAGCCGCAACGCCCGTAGCGGGGTTAGAGGTCTTATCGCCCGAGGAGGAAGCCGCCGCGGAGGAGGTGGAAGTAGAGGTCGAGCCGCTTGAAGAACCGCTCTCCGTAGAAGATGGGTCGGCGCTTACCGTGCTGTCGGAAGAGGGGTCGGGGTTGGAAACTTCGTCTAGGAGGACGTAGGCGAACTCGTGGTTAAAATCATTCTCGCCCCGTGCAAACTTGTGAGCCGCACTATCCTTGTAGCAATAGATGGTAACATCTATCATCGTATCAGGTTCGCTATGATAAACATAAAGGAAAGCACCCTTACCTATCTTTTCAACGCTCTTCGGTATAGTTATCTTATTCAGATTTGTGCAGCCGGAGAACGCCAAATCACCTATCTCCGTAACGCCGTCCTCTATGTACACTTCTTCGAGTGCATCTGCGCAGGCGAAAGCTTCTTCGCCGATAGTCTTTACGCTTCCGGGAACGGTAATTTTCTTAATAGTCTTGTTTCCGCCGTTCAGCGGGCTGAAAATTCCGGAGTCGACAGCCGAAACGGTCTTGCCGTCTATCTCACTGGGGATAACAAGCTCTTCCGCGTCGCCGGTGTAGGAAGTTATGGTGACAGTGCCGTCCTCGTTTTCGGTGTAGGTGTAATCGGTGGTAACGGGGTCGGGGGTCGGGGTAGGCTCAGAGCCTGCCTTTACAAACTCGCCGCTTTCCTCGTCATAAACTATCTCGTAATTCTCAGTTTCAGTTCCGCGCTCATCATAGTTGATGTAATAGAACTTTCCGTCGCGCTCATCTATCTTTCCATAATAATTATTATCGCTGGAGATCTTAAGCTCGTAAGCTTCGCCGTCTCTTACTCCATATACCGCAAAGTGCAGATAGCCCTGATGGATATAGCTTACATTAACGACCTTTTTGCCATTTCCGACATCATGAACTATCATTGCCGAACCGCCGATCTTCATCAAATATACATTCTGATCGCTATCAACAAATCGAGTTTCACGCAAAGCTTCTGCACCGCCGAAGAATACGCCAAAAGCTTCCTTTTTGCCATCGCCGTCAAAATCATCGTATGCCCAATCCTGAAGAGTGTACTCAGAACTGTCTTCCAGTATCTGTCTATATGCCATTTCATTTTCGTCAATGACATAGAATTTATGATTTTCCTTATCATAATCCACATGAACACTATAATCGTTCATGCCTGATTTTACAGCAGAGAGCGTTCCATCTCCGTTTTCCGAAAGGTAATAGGCATTTAAACCGTCCATTTGAGATATATCTATTACATCTTGATAAGCCTTGCCGTCAACAACCGAGAAGAGGGTATCATATAATGCGCCACCACCCGAAAACTGGAACAAAGCAAAATCAGTACCTGCATATCTGAAATCTTTTATCTCATATGGTGCAAATACCTGATCTTCCTCATTGAAAAGCTCTGTTACCTCACCTTTACTGTTTATGTACTTTATAATAATATTGTAATGAGGCATATATTCAACGCCTTCTTCGGGAACTTTGTACTGGAACAGCGCAAATCCCTCTTTAGCTCCGTCGCCATCGTAGTCTTTGTAGCTCCAATCAGTCAGCTCATACTCAACGCCTTCCTGAACCTTCGCCTTAAGCTCGTCCTCAGTATAAGCCGCCGCGCTTGCTGCTACCGCGCTACTGTCTAAAAATGTACCGTCTGCCGCTGCGCCGAATACTATCGCCAGCGCCAACAGACCTGCTGCTATCTTTTTCATATCGTTTACCTCCATGATATTTTTTTGAGCTGCGCCAAAACGCATTTCCCCATAATTTATTTTATCATAATTCGCGGCGGCGCTCAATCGGTTTGCGGCGTTTTTCATTACACTTTGCGGCTTTTCGTTACATTAAAACAAAAAGCGCCCGCCTTTTTACGGCGAACGCTTTGCTATATTTGTGATATTCAGCCCGTCAGCTTATCAAAGCTTTGCGAGCTTTGCGCACTGCGCCTTTACGGCAGGGTAGATCTCGTGGTAAAGCTGATAGTAGCTTTCGTAAACGGGTACGTTTTCCTCGTTCGGCTGCTGTACCTTGTCGGTCGTGACTACCGCCTTGCAGGCTTCGGGTACTGAGGAGTACACGCCCGCGCCTGTCAGTGCAAGCAGCGCAACGCCCAGCGCAGGGCCTTCCTTAGATGCGACCGTCTTTACAGGGCAGTTGTACAGGTCGGCGAGCATCGAGCGCCAAAGGGGCGATGTTCCGCCGCCGCCGCAGGCCATCATGTCTGAAACGTTTATATCCATCTCGCGGAACACCTCTACGCAGTCGCGCAGCGAGTAGGATACGCCCTCGAGTACGGCGCGCAGCATATGCTTTTTGGTGTGCATCGCCGAAAGTCCGAAGAACATTCCGCGCGCGTTCGGGTCGAGGTGCGGGGTCCTTTCGCCCATCAGATACGGCAGGTAGAGCAGTCTTTCCGCGCCCACGGGCACAGTAGCCGCTTCCTTGTCCATGAGGTAATATTCGTCAACGCCCATGTACTTCGCAGTTTCTTTCTCAGCCGCGCAGAAGTTATCTCTGAACCATTTCAGCGAAAGTCCCGCGCCCTGCGTTACGCCCATAACGTGCCATGCGTTCGGTACAGCCGCGCAGCAGGTGTGAACTCTGCCCTTCGGGTCGATGGCGATGTCGGAGGTGTGCGCAAATACTACGCCCGATGTGCCGATAGTGGTGAAAGCCTTGCCGTCCTCAGCTACGCCCGTGCCGATAGCCGCCGCAGCGTTGTCGCCCGCGCCGCCTACTACGATAGTGCCCGCGTTCAGCCCCGTAAGCTCGGCAGCCTTTGCGGTAAGCTTGCCCGTCACCTCGCAGGATTCGTATACCTTAGCCAGCATATCCATGTCGATACCCAGTGCCGAGCATACCTCGCTGCTCCAGCAGCGGTGCGGAACGTCGAGAAGCTGCATACCCGAAGCGTCGGATACTTCGGTAGCAAATTCGCCCGTCAGCACATATCTGAGGTAGTCCTTAGGCAGCAGTATATGGCGGCATTTCTCGTATATCTCAGGCTCGTTGTTCTTTACCCAAAGTATCTTTGCGGCAGTCCAGCCGGTGAGCGCGGGGTTCGCGGTGATCTCTATCAGCTTTTCTCTGCCGAGCAGCTTGTTCATCTGCTCTACTTCCGCCTCGGTGCGCTGGTCGCACCAGATTATCGACTTGCGCAGCACCTTGCCCTCGCCGTCGAGCATTACAAGTCCGTGCATCTGACCCGATATGCCTATGCCGATAACGTCGTTTTTGCTGACGCCGCTCTTGCCCATTACTGCCTGAATGGTGGTGAGCATTGCGTTCGCCCAGTCGGCGGGGTCTTGCTCAGCGTAGCCGTTTTTCGGCTGATACATGGGGTACTCTACGGTGTGCGAAGCTATAACGCTGCCCTTTTCGTCAAAGAGCACGGTCTTGGTACCGCTGGTACCGCAGTCAACGCCTATTACATATGCCATTTTTACATTCTCCTTTATTTTACAGAATAAAACACTGTATTCGTTTTCATGAATATTATAACATACGTTCGCGAAAAAATCAAGAGAAAAAATAAAAAAGGGAAACGCCATATAAAAGCGCTTCCCTTTCAAATTTATTCAGAAGTCAAAAGCTTCGGTGAAAAATCCCGTGCAAATTATTTGCCGAGTCTTTCCTCCAGCTTGTCGAGTTCCTTAACGAGAGCCTCAGGCACTCTTCCGCCCTTAGCAGCAATATCGTCGTTGTAATATCTTCTCATCTCAGCGATCTCGTCCTTCCAGAGATCCTTATCAACTGCAAGCAGCTCTTCAAGAGTCTTGTCGTCGATGTCCAGACCCTCGAGGTTGAGGTCTTCGGGCTTAGGCAGGTAGCCGATAGCAGTTTCCTGAGCGCCTACGGTGCCTTCGCATCTCTTGATGATCCAGTCGAGAACTCTCATGTTGTCGCCGAAACCGGGCCAGATGAATTCGCCTTCGTCGTTCTTCTTGAACCAGTTTACGTTGAAGATCTTAGGAGCCTTGTCGCCGAGCTTTTCGCCCATCTCGAGCCAATGAGCCCAGTAGTCGCCTACATTGTAGCCGATGAAAGGCTTCATAGCCATAGGATCGTGACGGAGAACGCCTACTGCACCGGTAGCAGCCGCGGTAGTTTCAGAAGAAACAGCCGAGCCCATGTAGGTACCGTGAGTCCAGTCGAAGGACTGATATACCAGCGGAGTGGTCTTAGCACGTCTGCCGCCGAAGATTATAGCGGAGATCGGCACGCCCTGAGGATTGTTGAACTCAGAAGAGATGCAGGGGCAGTTTTCAGCGGGAGCGGTGAAGCGGCTGTTGGGATGAGCAAGCTTGTTGCCGGCAGCGGTGTACTCTACGCCGTTTACCTTTTCGCCCTTCCACTCGGTAGCGTTCACAGGAGGATTCTTATCCAGTCCTTCCCACCAAGGAGTCATGGTGTCGTTGTTGATAGCAACGTTGGTGAATATAGCGTTCTTCTTAGTAGAAGCAAGCGCATTGAAGTTAGACTTAGCGTTGGTTCCGGGAGCTACGCCGAAGAATCCGTTTTCGGGGTTGATAGCGTAAAGTCTTCCGTCCTCACCCTGCTTCATCCAAGCGATGTCGTCGCCGACAGTCCAAACCTTGTAACCCTTTTCGGTGTAGCAAGCGGGAGGAATGAGCATTGCGAGGTTGGTCTTGCCGCAAGCGGAGGGGAATGCAGCGGTGATGTACTTAACTTCACCGTCGGGCTTCTCAACGCCGAGGATAAGCATATGCTCAGCCATCCAGCCCTCGTTCTTGCCCTGGAAGGAAGCGATTCTCAGTGCGAAGCACTTCTTGCCGAGCAGTACGTTTCCGCCGTAAGCAGAGTTGATAGACCAAATAGTGTTCTCTTCGGGGAAGTGAACGATGTATCTCTTTTCAGGGTCAACGTCAGCCTTAGAGTGCAGACCGCGAACGAAGTCGTTAGAAGTATCGCCGAGGTTCTCGAAAGCCTTTTCGCCCATTCTGGTCATGATGTCCATATTGAGTACAACATAGATAGAGTCGGTCAGCTCTACGCCTACCTTAGCGAGAGGAGAACCGATGGGGCCCATGGAATAAGGGATAACGTACATGGTTCTGCCCTTCATAACGCCGTCATACATGGGGGTCAGCATTGCCTTCATGTCAGCGGGAGCCATCCAGTTGTTAGTAGGGCCTGCGTCCTCTTTCTTTTCGGAGCAGATGAAAGTTCTGTCCTCTACGCGGGCTACGTCGTTCGGCAGAGTTCTGTGATACAGACAGCCGGGGTTCTCTTCCTGATTGAGCTTTATCATCTCGCCCGAAGCGATAGCCTCTTCTCTGAGAGCGTTGAGCTGCTCATCGCTGCCATCGATCCAAACTACCTTGTCAGGCTTGGTGAGAGCGATCATTTCGTCTACCCATGCGTTTACGTTAGGGTTCTTTGTAAGACTTGCCATAATTTTAAAAACTCCTCTCAAAAACAATAATAAAATTATTTCCAAAAATTCGAGAAGTATTCCCGCCAAAATATTCGCGGGCTGTGCGCCACAACTAACTGCATAACAGCGCGACCCCTCAAATTTCCTATACAATTTATTATACCTTACTTTCGACGTTTTGTCAACACCCAAATACTTTAACATACAATGAACAAATGCAGGATTACAGGAGCGATTATTCATGCCGCCTTCAAAATGCGCACTTTTCGTTACAAATTTGGCGGCAGGCATGAATAAAAAGTATGGATGTCATTCAAAAAGTGTATCAATATAGGACAAAATAAAAATCGTGTGAAAATCGTAAAAAGCGAATATCGGCGCTCGCATTCGGATATTTTAAATGTATACGGTGAAAAATTGCAGCAAAATGTCAGAAATAAGCATCGCTGATTTGTGCAGGTCTACAAATTTATAAGCATGGTTATATAAACCTATTGACAAATTATTTAAACGTGATATAATATTATATAAAGAAAGAGATAAAAACGGACGATGAATATATACGGTATACATTATTAAAAGGCGGTGAGAAAAATGGGAAAAAGCGTATACAGCATAGTGCTTTCCGACGAGGTGGTGCAGGCGGTGGACGAAATGGCTTACCGCATGAACACCAGCCGCTCAAATCTGATAAACCAGCTTTTGGCTGAGAGGGTCAGCCTCACCACGCCCGAAATGCGTATGCGGGAGATATTCTCTCTGGTAGGGCAGGCGCTCGACAGCCGCTTTTTGCCCGCCCCGCAGGCTTCCGACTCGGTAATGGCGGTAAAGACCCCGCTGAAATTCAAGTACAAGCCTACGCTGAAATATTCGGTAGAGCTTTACCGAAGCTTTTCGGGCAAGGCGGGCAGGCTGAAAGTCACCCTGCGCACGCAGAGCGAAGAGCTGATAAAGCTGACGGACAGATTTTTCAGAGATTGGAGCGCGGCGGAGCAGAAATACCTCGGCAAATTTTTCAGCGGCGGCTTTCCCTGCGAGATAGCGCCGAAGAGCTACACGCGCGATTTTTACGAGATAGCGGGCAACGGTCTTTCCGACCGCGAGATAGCCGAGGCGATAAGCGAATACATACGCACCTTTGATAAGGCGATAACGGTGTATTTTGAGAACGCCGCCGACCCCGCGCACGCAAAAGCCCTCTGCGAAGAAACTTACAAAGGCTACCTGCGCAAGGGCGTGAGCATAGTTTAGAGAAGCAATTAAGAACATTAAGAACATGAGAAAAACAACAGCGAAATGAATGTGAAAGGATAGTGAGCTTTATGAACATAAATAAATTTACTACCAAATCGGCAGAGGCTCTAAATACCGCGCAGAACCTTGCCGCACAGTATTCAAATCAGGCGGTAGACCAGCAGCACCTGCTCGCGGCGCTCGCCACGCAGGAGGACGGGCTTATCCCCGAGATGCTGCGCTCTATGGGCGCTGACCCGAAAAGCGTAGCCGCCACAGCCGAAGCGGAGGTCGCTAAGCTGCCGAAAGTTACCGGCTCGGCGGCAAACGACGGAATGTATATCTCGCAAGAGCTGAACACCGCCCTAGCGCTCGCGGAAAAGACCGCGGACAAAATGCAGGACAGCTACATCTCGGTAGAGCACATACTGCTCGCCCTTACCGACTCGCCTAACGACGCGCTGAAGCGGATATTCAAGCAGTTCGGCATCGAGAAAGAAAAGGTGCTCAAGTCGATGCAGAAGCTGCGCGGCAACCAGCAGGTAACGTCGCAAGACCCCGAGGGCACTTACAACGTGCTGAAAAAGTACGGTCAAGACCTCGTGGCGCTGGCAAAAAACAATAAGCTCGACCCCGTTATCGGCAGAGATAACGAGATAAGAAACGTTATACGCATACTCTCGCGAAAGACCAAGAACAACCCCGTGCTGATAGGCGAGCCGGGCGTCGGCAAGACCGCCGTAGTAGAGGGTCTGGCGCAGCGTATAGTAAAGGGCGATGTGCCCGAAAATCTGAAAGACCGCCAGGTATTCTCGCTTGATATGGGCGCGCTGATAGCGGGCGCGAAGTACCGCGGCGAGTTTGAAGAGCGGCTGAAAGCGGTATTGCAGGAGGTAAAAAAGAGCGAAGGCAGGATAATCCTCTTCATCGACGAGCTGCACACCATAGTCGGCGCGGGCAAGACCGACGGCGCTATGGACGCGGGCAACCTGCTGAAACCTATGCTCGCGAGGGGCGAGCTGCACTGCATAGGCGCGACCACCCTCAACGAGTACAGAGAGTACATCGAGAAAGACGCCGCGCTGGAGCGCCGTTTCCAGACAGTACTGGTAGCAGAGCCGAACGTAGAAGACACCATCTCGATACTCCGCGGACTGAAAGAGCGCTACGAAGTTTTCCACGGCGTAAAGATACAGGACGCAGCCCTTATCGCCGCCGCTACCCTTTCAGACAGATACATCACCGACCGTTTCCTGCCCGATAAGGCGATTGACCTCATCGACGAAGCGTGCGCTATGATACGCACCGAGATGGACTCTATGCCGACAGAGCTGGACGAGGTTCGCCGCAAGATACTCCAGCACGAGATAGAGGAAGCGGCGCTGAAAAAAGAGACCGACAAGCTCGCCGAAGAGCAGCTTGCCGACGTGCAGAAAGAGCTTTCAGAACTGCGCGATAAGTTCAACAGCATGAAGGCAAAATGGGAAAACGAAAAGAACAGCATATCCAGCGTGCAGAAGCTGAGAGAGGATATTGAAGCCTGCAACGCCGAGATAGATAAGGCTGAGCGCGATTACGACCTGAACAAACTCGCCGAGCTGAGATACGGCAAGCTGCCCTCGCTGAAAAAACAGCTTGAAGAGAAAGAGCGCGAAGCGGAACAGCGCACGGGCAAAAACACCCTGTTGCGCGACCGCGTAACCGACGAGGAGATAGCGCGCATAATCTCTCGCTGGACGGGCATACCTATATCGAAGCTGATGGAGGGCGAGCGCGAAAAGCTGCTTGCTCTGGGCGACACGCTGCACAAGCGCGTGATCGGTCAGGACGAAGCCGTACAGAAAGTCACCGAAGCTATATGGCGTTCGCGCGCAGGCATTTCCAACCCGAACCAGCCCATCGGCTCGTTCCTCTTCCTCGGCCCTACCGGCGTCGGCAAGACTGAGCTTGCAAAAGCGCTGGCGCAGGCGCTTTTCGACGATGAGAAAAATATGGTGCGTATAGATATGTCGGAATACATGGAGAAATTCAGCGTAAGCCGCCTTATCGGAGCGCCTCCGGGATACGTCGGCTACGAAGAGGGCGGTCAGCTTACCGAAGCAGTTCGCCGCAGACCCTACTCGGTAGTACTGCTCGACGAAGTTGAAAAAGCGCATCCCGATGTTTTCAATATACTTCTGCAAGTTCTCGACGACGGCAGGATAACCGATTCGCAGGGCAGAACGGTAGATTTCAAGAACACGATAATCATACTCACCTCAAACCTCGGTTCACAGGCGCTGCTCGACGGCATACAGGAGGACGGCAGCATATCGCCCGAAGCTGTAAAGAACGTAGAGGCTCTGCTCCACCGCAGCTTCCGCCCCGAGTTCCTAAACAGGCTCGACGAGATAGTTTACTACAAACCTCTGCGCCGCGAGGAGATAAGCAAGATAGTAAAACTCATGATAGCCGAGCTGGACAAGCGGCTTGAGGACAAGCGCATACACGTTGAGGTAAGCGAAAAGGCTATGAGCGCGATTATCGAGCAGGGCTTCGACCCCAGCTTCGGCGCGCGCCCGCTGAAGAGATTTATACAGCGCAATATAGAAACGCTCATCGCCAAGAAGATAATCGCGGGCGAGATAGACACCGACAGCACCGTGATGGTAGACTACGGCGAGGGCGGCTTTACCGCAGAGCCGGTGCTCACCCCCGAAAAAGCAGACTGACCGAAAGTTCACTTTCGCCTTTAATGGCTGTACTCCTATAAATTTTTAGACAAAGCCCCGCAGATGTGTTCCGAAACTTCTGCGGGGCTTTTCTTTGTTATAAAATATGAACCTTATGTATATTTGAGATAAAATTATCGCGCAGCCATTGACTTTTTTATTTATTGTGCTATAATTTGATTAAGAACAGTGCGTTTTTTGCAGGTCGGCGAAGCATTATCTTACAAAAGCTTGCAGAGGGCGCACAAAACGGATAAATGCGTAAATGTATGGAGGATATAAAAATATGAAAGCAAGAATATGCGCGCTCGCGATAGCGGCGGCGAGCGGACTTACGCTAATGGCTCTGCCCGCTTCGGCTCTCGACGCGAACGCTTCAAAGCTCGTGATAAACGAAGTATGCACTTCTAACAAGGGCGAAAACGGCAACCTTACCGACGTCGCCGACAGCAAGGGCAAGTACTGCGACTGGGTGGAGATATACAACCCCACCGATACAGCCGTAGACCTCAGCGGCATGTACATCACCGACGACGCCGCGAAACCGCAGAAAGCCGCCCTGCCCGAGGGCGCCAGCGTGGCGGCGCACGGCTACTACATAGTTTACTGCGGCAAGAATATCAAGAGCGAGGACTACTCTGATAAAGCCGTGGCGAAATTCGGCCTTTCGGCAGACGGCGAAACGGTAACCATCACCAACGGCGAGAATGCCATCGACACTATGGAAGTGCCCGCGCTGGCGGACGACCTAACATACGCGCGCGTGCCATCCGGCTCGGCAGACTTGGCGATATGCGACCCCACGCCGATGGCGGACAACACGGCTGAAAGCGTGCACAAGCTCGCCGCGCCGCAGTTCTCCCGCGCAAGCGGTGCTTTTACCGATAGTTTCGACCTCGGCATAACTGCGGAGGCGGGCGCGGACATCTACTACACCACCGACGGCAGTACGCCCGACGAAAATTCGCAGAAGTACACGGGCGAGATAAACGTTTACGACCGCACAAGCGATGAGAATAATTTGTCAGCCATGAAGCGCGAGCTTTTTACCGACTGGTACGATAATTTCTGGAACAGCAGCCCATCTCAACCCGAGGTAAAGGTGGACAAGGGCACTGTTATACGCGCGGTGGCGATAAAAAACGGTCAGACGAGCGGCGTGGCTGCGGCTTCCTACTTCGTCGGCATCGGCAACGACACCTACTACGGTGTTCCGATAATCTCGGTAGTCACCGACAGCGATAATCTTTTCGACAAGCAGACGGGCATATATATGAAAGATAACGCCCACAATAAGGGCAAGGACTGGGAGCGCCCCGTACACATCGACTTCATCGAGGACGGCGAAGCGAAGCTTTCGCAGGACTGCGGCATGAGGATACAGGGCGGCTACTCGCGCGGAGATTATCAGAAGAGCCTGCGTTTTTACGCGCGCAGCTCGTACGGCGCGGACAAGTTCAACTACCCCATTATCAGCGGCATAACCTCGCGCGACGGCGAGGGCAGAGAGGTAGCCGACTTTGAAAAATTCGTGCTCCGCAACGGCGGCAACGACGCGAATTACACCAAATTCAAGGACAGCATGATACAAAGCATGGCGATAGCGGGCGGCATGGACTACGCCGCGCAGTCGGGCAGAGCCTGCGTAGCTTTCATCAACGGCGAATACTGGGGCGTTTACACGCTTCAGGAAGATTACACCGACTCTTACATCAAAGACCACTATGATGTTAAAAAGAAAAACGTAGTTATAATCAAGCCCGACAGCGATAATTACAATCAGCCGAAGGTGGACGAGGGCAATGTCGAAGACCTCGCCCTCTGGACGGACGACATCGGCTGGGTATACGCCGCAGACCTTACAAAAGACGCGGACTATGAGAAATTCGGCGAGAAATTCGATATAGAAAGCCTAGCGGACTATTTTGCGACCGAGATATACCTCAGCAACGAGGACTGGAGCGGAAAGAACTGGAGCGTATGGCGCTCGCGCGAAGCGGAAGCCGCGAACCCGGATCACAGCGATTGCCGCTGGAGATTTATGCTCTACGATACCGAAATGGGCGCGAACCTTTGGGGCAATGCCGGTGAAAGTCCTACTAACAACAAGCTGGTGCAGATGTACGAGCTTGGCAGAAAGGACAACGACCCCCTTGCCGTAATGTTCTACAAAGCTATGCAGAACGAGGACTTCGCCGAGAAATTCAACGCCTCGCTCGACAAAGCGGCGGCGGCTTTCAGCTCGGAGAATTACAAGACCGCGCTCAGCAATTACAAGGCGCAGTATTACGAGAACCTGCGCAAATACTTCGAGCGCTTCCCCACCGGCAGCGGTATATGGTCGGCAGACCAGGGCATAAGCTGGATGAACACCTTCTTTAACGGCAGCAACAAGCGCGGCGACTACTACGAGGTAATGAAAGAGTCGATGTCGCTGATGCTGAAATACGAGAAATTCGACACCTCGCCATACACGGCTGACAGCGTAAAGGCGCTGAAAAAGGCGTACAACAGCTTAGTCAGCACTGCGAACCAGACGGGCAGCGGCAAGACCGCCCAGCAGAACAAGATCGACGCGCTGAAAAAGGCTTTCGACGAGCTGAAACTCATCGGCGACGATACCGACAGCTCTGGCGCGGACAGCAGCGCGGCAGACAGCTCAAGCAGCAGCGATACTTCCAGCAGCACGGACACCTCGTCGGCGGCTGAAAGCTCGAGCTCGGCAACATCTTCGGCTTCCTCCGCATCATCGGCGGCAAGCTCTTCGAGCACGGCAATTTCAAGCTCGACCGGTTCGTCAAGTTCGGCAAGTTCAACCAGCTCGGCAGCACCCGTTACCAACCCGACCACGGGCGTTACGGCGGGGCTTTCGGCAATGCTTATCGGCTTCATGGCGGCACTGGGAGTAGTAGGAAAGAAAAACAAGAAAGACTAAAGAAAGACCCGCACAAAACTGAGATCGGCAGCTTCAATGCGCTGCCATATAACATAGCGCGAACGCCGCTCGTTACCTAAAAAGGGTGCGGGCGGCGCTTTTATTGTAATGAAAATTTCGCTCGGCGGGGTAAGGCGAGTTGAAATCTGCGGCGGGGTATGGTATAATAAAAGCAGTACCGCTAAGAAAGGGGTAAATTTATGGAAAACAACAGAAACAATTACAATACAGGCGGGGCGAACGGCGCTCCGCAGGACGACGAATACATGACCATGTACGCGGGCAACGAGCCGCTGAATGGTCAGAATATGCAAAACAGTCAGTACGACCCGAACGCGCAGTATCAGCAGGGCTACGGCTACGATCAGCAAGGGTATCAAGATCAGCAGTATTATCAGGACTATCAAGACTATCAGAACTATACGGGCGGCTATCAGCAGGATCATTACCAGCCTCAGCCAAACTACTACCAGCCGCAGAAAAAGAAGAGCCACGTTATCGCCATCGCGGGAATGGTATCGGTATTCGTGGTGTGCGTTTCGGCGGTGCTGATAGCTTTTATGCTGCGCACGGGCGGAAAATCCTCCACCAAAGACGAGGGCGACGTAAAGGCGGTAGAGCAGGCGCAGACTGCGGCAACCACCATCTCGACAACGCCCGCGGCTACCACCGCCCCGCCCGAGACCACCGCTCCCGAAGCCACCACCCCCGCGCCGGCCACCACTAAAAAGGAAAAGACCGACGCGGAAAAGTACGGCTATGTAGATTACCCGCTGACGCTGGTAGTTCGCGTTGACGAAGCGGGTCAGCTGCCGATACGCGACAAGGCGGACAGATACAACTCGAACAAGATAGCCTACATTCCCGACGGCACATCGGTAACGGTGCTGGGCTACAAAGATACGGGCTCGGAAGTATGGTTCCGCGTAAGCTACGGCGGAACGCAGGGATGGTGCCGCGGCGGTATGCTCCAGCCCGCTGATCTCAACGACATTTACAGCAGCTCGGGCGTATACGCCATCTCGGGACTGACCAACTGGCGCTCGAAATTCGTAGTGACCTACCCCACCTCCTCCGAGGACTACGGCAGCGCCACGATAAACGGCACGCTGTATTTCCAGCCCGACCTCAGCAGCGGCGTGCAGATGCGCCTTAGCGACGTAAGCGGATACGTCAGCGGCAAAGACGGCGATTTTTACTTCGTCATGATCTCAAACGGCATCGGCGGCTGGGTAAACAAGGGTCAGCTCACATTCAATTAAGGCGGCTGATAGATATGAAAATCACGAACATGAAAAAGCTCGCGGCGGCGTGCGCGGTCTGCACGGTATTCGCCATGCTGACGGGCTGCGGAAAATACATCGGGCGAAACGGTATGCGCAGCGATAGCACGGTGCAGACATCTAACATACAGACCGACTCCGCACCGACGGAAAGCGTGGACGGTACGGAAAGCGCGGCGGGAAGCGACGTTTCCGAAACCGAAAGCAAGGCGGAGAGCAAAAAGAAGAACAAAAAGTCTAAGGCTGACGAGAGCGGCGCTGATAATAAAGCCGTCGGCGACATCACCGCGGCGCTGGACGACACTTTCGCCGATCTGACATCGGCGGGCGGCACATATTCCCTCTGCGCAGTTTCGGACACAAAGCGGCTGGCGGCGGGAAATTCCGGCGGCGAGAACGCGAAAATGATCTCGGCGAGCCTTATCAAGCTGTACGTCGCGGGTGCTGTTTACGAAAACGCCGACAGTGTTCGCGCGGCGGAAAGCTACTCGGGCGAAACTGACGAGCTGCTTTCAGACATGATCTCGCAGAGCAGCAACGATGCCTGCAACACGCTTGTAACACGGCTGGGCGGCGGCGACGCTGACAAGGGAATGGCGGCGGTGAACAGCTTTTGCGAGGCGCACGGCTACGCCGACACCGAGATGAACAGGCTTATGCTTGATTTTAACGGCAAGGAAAACTACACCTCGCCCGCCGACTGCTGCGCCATCATGTCAGATTATTACAGCGGCAAACTCGCGGGCGCGGAGAGCGTTATCAACTATATGCGCGCGCAGGCGACCCGCACGAAGATACCCGCGGGCATACCCGAGGAAGCGGAAGTCGCGAACAAAACGGGCGAGCTTTCAAGCGTCGAGAACGACTCGGCGATGATTTTCGCGCCGCAGGGCACGTTTTTCCTCTGCATAATGACCAACGGTGACGCCGACACCGCCGCCGCGAGGACGGATATTACGCAGGCGGCGGGACTGGTGTATACGGAAATGACAGATTAAAATACCAAAATATATGCAAAAAAGCAGCTCATTTTAGGGCTGCTTTTTTGTTTCAAATATTCATATTTTACGTCATGCTATTTTGAGTACTGCCAATATCTCAACGCAGCCGTTCTCAGTGCGCATTTCAAGACTGCCGTCGTACTTCTCGGCAACTCCGCGGATAATATCCAAACCGTAGCCGTGTTCTGAAAATTTGCCGTTCTTGAAGTGCGATTTTTTCGCAGGCAATTGCGGCATTTCGTCGGGATAATTCTTTGCCAGTACGAACAGACAGCCTATGTCGGTATGCGCGGATAATTCAACTTTATTATTTTTGGACTTCTCCGCACTGGCGAATGCGTTGTCTATCAGATTTGCAAAAACGCTGCACAGGTCTGTCAACTCGACTTTCATATTTTCGGGTATGTTGATGTCTGTCACTAACTCTACTCCCCGCTCGTCGGCGGCGTTCATTTTGTCGAAGATAACGGCGTTGATTGTGGAATTTGCGCAGTAGTGCGGGATAATGGGGTTTTTCAGATTTTTCTGATACAGTTCGCCCAAAATCTGCATACCGCGTTCGCGCTGTTCGGGGTCGGCGGAGGAGAGCAGGCTGTACGCCGTGCTGACGATGTTGTTGAAATCGTGCTTGTACTTCATAAGCTGCTCGGCATTTTTGCGGATACTGTCGTAATAGTTCTGCGAAAGCTTTTGCTCATACTCCAGCTCGGCCAGGCGCAGCTTGTTGTGGCGGGCGGTGGAGTAGTCTATCAGCGCGCGGAAGATCAGAATGTCAGCGACCACGGCGATGAGTATGCCCGCGTACATCATCGGGCGGTTGACCATTTTGTAAAACATTCCCTGATAGCGCTGACCCTGCACGGTATAGCAGGCGAAAAGCAGGTACTGCGAGATCGGCACGAGGAAAAAGAACACGGCGTTTCTATCGAGGTGCAGGTCGCGGGTACGGCGCAGGGCGTAAACCTTGCTAAGCGCGATGTACGCGAGCAGCTGCAAAATACAGCAAACGGTGACGTATATCGAGTTTTGCACGCTGATATTATTGCCTATCCAGATGTCTTTCGTGACAATGCGGTAGTAGAAAAAGTTCAGCCCCATCTCGACGAAAGCCGCGACCATCATCGCTGAGAACATCGCCAAGGCTTTGTACCATATCTTCTCTTTAAACGCAATTATTACATATAGGATAAGCAGCGCCATTGTGATGAAAGCGGCGGGGGTCTTGTTCAGACCTGTCCAGCATATGTAAAAACTGGTGCATAGGGTAACGCCCTCGAGTATATCGGCGGGCAGGCGGTTTTCGCGGCGGGTGAGCAGCAGGTTTATGCCGTAAAACAGCGCGACCTGTATCATTACCGCCCACACCACCATTTGGTAGATCTTTAGCGCCATTTACTCCCCCGCCTTTCTAGCCGCGCAGGCTTTTTCTGTTTTTGAGATCATGACCAGCAGCATTATCAGGAAAAACGCGAGGTACAGCGGCATCAGGCGCAGGCTGATATGGTTCGCGATAAGCCCGAAAAGCGGCGGCATGAAGGTTGAGCCGACGTATGCGCTAGCCATCTGTATGCCGATTATGCCCTGCGAATTTTCCGCGCCGAAGTTCGCGGGCGTGGAGTGGATGATGCAGGGGTAAACGGGCGCGCAGCCCAGCCCGATGATGACAAAGCCCGCCATAGAGCAAACGCCTACGGGCAGCGCTGTAAGCACAACGCCGAAGAGCGCAAGCCCCGTGCCCAAACGTATCATGCGGTTGTCGCCCAGCTTATCGGAAATAAAGCCCGCTATGAAGCGCCCCGCCGTTATGCCGATGAAAAACAGCGAGCCGAAAGCCGCCGCGCGCGTTTTCGACACCCCGCGCACGCCCTCGAGGTAGCTGCTCGCCCAAAGCATAGTCGTCGCCTCGGCGGCGCAGTAGCAGAGAAAGCCTGTCAGCAGGTAGGGCACGCCGCTTATCCTCAGCGCTCCGCCCAGGCCGAGCACCTCGCTTTTCTGCGCTTCGTCGGCGGCGGACTTGTTTATCTTCCAAAGCGGCAGGGTAAGCAGTATCACGGCGGCTATGCCGAACTGCATATACGAAACGGTGCGGTAGCCGCTAGTCCAGACCGAGTGCGCCAGCGCGTAGCTCATGATGTACGGGCTGATTATCGTGCCCACGCCCCAAAAGCAGTGCAGCCAGCTCATGTGCCGCGAGTTGTAGTTGAGCGCGACGTAGTTGTTCAGCGCCGCGTCGATAGCGCCCGCGCCCAGCCCGTAAGGCACGCCCCAAATGCAGAGCTGCCAAAAGCTATCGGCGGTCGAGAAGCCGAAGAGCGCGGCGGCGGTGAGCAGCACGCTTACGAGCGTTACCCCGCGCGTGCCGAATTTTTTCGTCAGCCGCTCCGACATCAGCCCCGAGATTATCGTACCGCCCGAGATTATCATGGAAACGAAGCCCATGTACGAAAGCGGCACGCCGAAATCCACGCGAATGGTCGGCCATGCCGAGCCAAGCAGCGAGTCGGGCAGACCCAAACTGATAAACGCCAGATATATAACGGCGAGAAGCAATGTATACATAAATATCCCTCTTTGTCAGAATTTGTGCCGCACGTACTGAAAAAGGCGGCATTTGAAGTATAGCACATCATACATAAAATGTCAAGGAGAATAAAAATCAAGTTTTTTAAAATTTTTTTGATTATTTTCGCGATTTTTTGCAACCAAATGCGTTTTAAAACGTCTTATTTATGAGGGCACTTTTATGCGCTCGAGATATTAAAAGACAGCACGGCGATCTTCCCGTGCGGAAAATGGAGGAATCTATATGTTTTGCAAGAAATGCGGAAAAGAATTGCTGGAGGGGGCGCGGTTTTGTGCAGGCTGCGGCTCGCCGACCAATATCGAGCAGTCTGCGCCCGCTCCCCGGCCCGCCCAACCTATACAACCCGCGCCTATCCAACCCGCGCAGACTATTCAAAGCGTGAACATAAGCGGCATTTCGCCAACTGATAATATCAAACACGATGACGCGCCGATGAAAAAAACAGGGCTTCTGTATTTAGGACATTTTCTCAACATATTTTTTCTTATAGTCCATACTATGCGGGGCTTGACCATAACAGCTATTTTCAATGTGGTCATGTATATTGTAAACATTCTTATGCTGATATTGTTATCGCGTATAGCTTTTGAAAAAGGGGAGAAAAATACAGATTACGTCTGCCCCAAATGTAAATGCAATACAAGGCATAATAAATACAATGTCTGCGAATCCTGCGGATATGATTCCAAATTTGTTGCCTTTTTCTCTTTTCCGACCTGCATTTTATCATTCATTTTAGAGCCATTGATAAGATCTCTAAATATTTTCGATTATTTTTTTGCTCTGATCATACCTACTATTATTCTTGCTATACTTCATCTTAACGTGCTTATTGCTCCGATTTTCTACTATCCTACGAAGATGGCGCGCAGAAATGAACACCCCGCCACTATTGCCATTGGCGTACTCAACTATATGTTTGGCGCTACGATAATCTTCTGGATAATTCTCTTGATCTGGGCAAGCAGTTACAACAAACCCGGCGTTATGAACGTTCAGATACAGCAATCTCAGCCGCTCCCTCAGCCCGCCGCGCCCACTCTCTCGGATAAACTGAAAGAGCTTAACTCCCTCAAAGACCAAGGCCTTATCTCGCAGGAGGAATACGAGGCTATGCGCTCGCGCATATTTGAAAAAGCTTAAACGAACAGCATAAACAGAAAGCACCACAAGTTTGCCAATACCTGCGGTGCTTGTTTTTATATAGTTCCGTTCGCACGCTCGCGCTCTGCTTCGACGCAGAGGTCGAGTATCTCGCCCGTCATCTGCTCGGTGCACTTCATCGGCTCGAAGCTCGGCTTGCCGAAGTAGAAGCCCTGCAAGAGGTCTACTCCGCACTCTATCACCTTTTTCAGCTCCTCGCGCGTTTCCACGCCCTCAGCCAGCACAAGCGTATTTTTCGTAGCCGCTATCTGCACCAGCTTCGTTATTATGTCCGCCTTGCCCTCGTCGCGGTCGCAGCCGCTTATTATCGAGCGGTCTATCTTTATTATGTCGGGCTTTAGCGTAAGCAGTGCGTACTCGCTGTTGTAGCCGCTGCCGAAATCGTCCAGCGCGGTCATTGCGCCTATGCGGCTTATCCACTCCTGCTTAGCGTTAACGTATTCGGTGTTCGCTTCCTCGCTCTCGAGCACCTCGAGCACTATGCTGTTCAGAATATCCTTGTTCTCCCGCTCTATCTCGGCGATGTCCTTAGCGTCCATTATGCAGTTCGAGATCGAGTTTATGAATATCTTAGCCCCCTGCGGCACCATTCCCTCTTTGATAAATTCGTGGAATGTCCTCAGCGCCAGCTTCCATGTCAGGCGCTCTATCTCGTAAAGCTTCGCGCTGGTCTTTGCTATTCTGATAAAGTCCAGCGGCGCTTTGAATACCTCGCTCTGCGGGCGCATCAGCGCTTCGTAGCCGTATATCCTGCCCGTTCGTACCGAGATTATCGCGTGCAGCGCGTACTTTATGCTCTCGGTGTCGATTATCCTGTTCATCTCCTCTACGCCCGTGATGAGTATAGAGTCTTTAGTGTACTTCGTTATGTCAAATTCCGCGATGCTGCCCTTGGTCGAGTGCTTTATCGTGTACATTGCGAAGTCGGCGAAGCGTATCAGCATTTCGTAAGAGGTCGAGTCGTCGGGGTACCAGGCTATGCCGCCGCTCGCGCGCAGCTTGTAGTGCGTGCCGTCGCTGAGTATGCAGTAGCCCTCGCCCAGCTTCTCTATCACCTCTGCCACTATCCGCCGTATCTCTTCCTTGGTATCAAAGCCGCTGAGGAATACGTTGAATTCGTCGCCCGACATTCTCGCCACCACGCCGCCGTGGTAATGGAAGTTTTTCAGCACATTAGCCGTAGCCGCTATATAATCGTCGCCGAAATCGTGCCCGTAGGTATCGTTGACGTATTTCAGCTCGTCTATATCGAACATGAGGAACGCCGCGGTCTTTAGCTTTTTCGGCTCGCGGAACATTTTCTCTATCGTGTGCTGATAAGCGCGGCGGTTCAGCAGGCCGGTAGTAACGTCGTAGTCGCGCTCGTACTTGACCTTCTGCATCTCCATCACCGACTGAGTAACGTCCTGCACCAGACCCAGTATGTTCGCGCCGTCCCTGCGCAGGCTCAGGCTGAACCATTTCTTGTCGCCCGCGTCGGTGGTAAGCGGGTACCGGCGGCTGATTATCGCGCCGTCCTCGCCGCTGTAAACGTCCGCGAAATGCTTGGCTATGTTCGTGTTGTTTTTGTAGTCTATCTCAGCCATCAGCCGTAAAAATTCCGAGTACGGTATAGTGCGGTCGCCGCCGCCGGGCAGTTTATCGCAGCTCAGCGTAGAGATCATGCTTTCGCTTATAAACACCGTCTGCTTCACGGTATCGTACATGAAAGCGCCTATGCCAACTACCGCCATGCTGATTATCTTAGATACGCGCGATGACTGCTCTTTTACATTTATCTGAAGCTGCTTTATCTCGTCGGTAAGGCTGTCGATCTCGGTTATGCCCGAGGACTCGAAGTTTATTATCTCATCGCTGTCGCGGTTTTGCTCCAGCGTTCTGCTTATCTTGCGCACAGGCGCGGTGAGGTGGCGGTTCATGAATATCGTGCAAAGTATACTTATAGCCGCCGATATCACGAACGATACCGTAAAGAGATGCACCAGCGTAGAGTATATGCTCAGCGCTTCCGCCTTTTCGGAGATCGAGATTATCGCCCACTTGTTATATTTGTACGGCGAATCAGCGTTGTAGATATTTACATCCTTTATAGTGCCTACGGTCGGCACGCTGACGGTGCTATTTGTGTTGAAATCATATACATTTTTGCCGATGCTGTGCTCGCGGCTTATCACCGTGCCGCTTCCTACCACTCGCTTGTATATCGCGCCCGAGTTTAGCTGAGGAACATAAACGCCGTCGTTATCCATATCCACGCCGAGAATGTAGCATGAGCGCTCGTTCGGCAGGTCATTGCCGGGTATATAGCTCAGCACTGTTTTTTCCATCAAGCCTATGCCGATAACGCCGTATACCTCGCCGCTGTCCGCAACAAGGGGCACGGTATAGCGCATACTCTCTCTGCCGGTTTCGGATATTGCGGAAAAGCCCGTCCAGCAGCCCAGGTCTGCCATATCTGTCTTAGGATTTTCGCGGGCGGTGCGCAGCGTTTTATAGTAAAACTCAAAACTGCCCTTTTCCCCGCCCGAAAGCTGCAAATGCGATGTCCAATCCGAGTCCAGCATAACGTCAAATTCCGAGGCTATGTCGGCGCTGCCCGCTTCCAGAAACACATTTTCGCGCTCAGTGGCAAATCCGTCTGTTACATTTACATCGCGCAGATACACCGTTGCCAGCGTATCGGAAGTATCGTCGCCCTTCGGGCCGCTTTCGTAAAGGCTGCCTGTATCCAGCACTATGTAAGCGTCATTCACCAAGCCGCGGCGCAGCATTGAGGATATAGTATTTACCGAATCATGCAGTATCTGCTTGCAGAGCGCCTTATCGGTCTTTATATCGCCGTAATCAGCATTATTCGAGCGCAGCGCTCTTTCTGTAATATCGTTTATCTCCCTGCCCGCCTCGTATACCAGCGGCATTTTGTTTGCCAAAGTATTTTCAACGTAGTTCTTGCGGTTTTCGGTCTTTTCGGAAACGGAATCGTAGGCGTATTTTTTTATATACGAAAACTCGCCGCTTACGAAAAGCATAGCCAAAAACGTGCCGAACTGCAGCACGGTAAGCGTCAGCGTGGCTGCAAACAGCCTTACAAAAAAAGGGCAGCCTCTTCTGCGCTGATCATTATCGGCGGTACTGCCCGCTTTTTTGTTAGATCTGCTCTTCATTTATCTTACGCCCCTAAAAAGTTTACTTCTCTATTATCTTTTGCAGCTCGGTGCAGAAAGAATCGTACCATTCGTCAAACGCCGCGTCATCGGTGTACTCCGCCAAAACCTCATCTCTGTCGCCGCCCTTGCTTATCTTATCCATAGCTTCGTCGTAAGCGCTCTGAGCAGTGTCCTGAATGCGGTTCTCTAAGAAAGTGCGCACATCGGCGGAATTTTTAAAAGGCGGCATGGTGTAAAGGGTGCCGCTGTCTTTTTTAACAGAAGCCACAACGCTGTCCGCAAGCTCGGAAACGGAGTTCTTCGAGTATGCCTCGACTATTATGCCCTTATCCAGACCAACGGTATTGTTAAATTCCTCCACCGCTTCGTCAAAGCTTATGAGCTGAACGCCGTTGTAATAATGCCATATAGTAATAGTAGTAGGGTCGTCCTTGCTAAGCAGAGAATCATAGTTTTTTCTCTTTTTTGCCGCATCCGCCCAGCATGCCTGCCGCCATAGACGAGCTACATATAAAAAGCCACAAAAACTGAAGCTTTAGCCTGATAAATTTCTATTATTATGATAATCGAACAGTTTGTCAATGCCCGAGATAAAAAAACTTCTCACCACACCTCATTAGGATACCTAAGCCCCCACTCTTTTCGCAGACGGGTCATTATCTCCATCACGTCGCGGGTGTGCTGAAAGCGCAGAGCCGAGGTATCTCCGCTGCGCACGGCGGCTTCCATGTCCTGCAATTCGTAATACAGCGCACGCGGAGTACTGCCCGCCGCTATCTCGCGCACCGCGCCTGTTTCGGCGTCCACTATGCGGGCTTTGTCGGCGCGGGGGTACTCCATTATCTCGATGTAGCCCTTTTCGCAGCTTATCACCGCGCGCTTCGGCTGCTTTGAGTGCATGGAAAGCGCCGCAGTCGCCATCTGCCCGGCGGAATTTTTCAGCAGTATTGTCGCCATTTCGTCCGAACCCGTCGGCGAGGGCTGCCACTGGCTGAGCACCTCTTCGGGCTTTTCGGTCATAAAGCTGCGTATCAGCGAGAGGGCGTAAACGCCTATGTCCAGCAGCGCGCCGCCCGCTAAGTCCATGTTGAAAAAGCGGTTCTTCATATCGTATTCCTTAAAGCTGCCGAAATTCAGCGTCATTATCTGCACCTTGCCAAGCTCGCCGCTTTCCACTATCCGCCAAAGCTCTTTATACAGCGGCATATGCCATATCGTCATAGCTTCGCCGATGATAAGCCCGCGGCGCTCGGCAAAGGCGGCCGCCTCTTCCAGCTCGCGGCTGTTCAGCGTTATCGACTTTTCCACCAGCAGGTGCTTGCCGCTCGCCAGCGCTTTTTTCATGTACTCGTAATGCGTGTTGTGCGGGGTGGTGAGGTATATAATATCCACCTCGGGGTCGGCAAAAACCTCGTCGATAGCGCCGTACACCTTTTCCACGCCATACTTTTCGGCGAATGCGACCGCTTTTTCGTGAGTGCGGTTCGCCACGGCGTACAAGCGCCTGCCCATATCGCTTAGCGCCTGCGCCATTTCGTTCGCGATGACTCCGCAGCCTATAACTGCCCATTTCAGTTCTTTATTTTCCATAAAATATCCACCTTACCAAACTCGTCAAAAAAAGACCGCAGCGTTTTTCAGCCGCGGTCTTTCAATTAGTCGTTGATCATTCGCCGAAGCCTTCTTCAAACATCTTTACCAGCTCGCCGAGAACTGCCTGCTCGTCGCCGCCGTTTACCACGATCTCTACATCGGTGCCGTTCTTTATGCCCGCTGCCATGATCTGCATTACTGCCTTAGCCTTGATGTCCTTGCCGTTAGCTTTCATGATCACTTCGCTCTCGGGGTGAGCCTTTACCGCCTTTGCGATGAGTCCCGCGGGGCGCATATGGATACCTTCTGCGTTTATTACCTTTACGACCTGTGATGCCATGATAGATCTCTCCTTCTTAAAATTTGATATTGTTTGATTTTTATTCCCGAAATTTTTTCTGTTATCAACCTTAGTTTTCAACTTTCTTTTTCAAAAGACCGAGCAGCAGCATACTTACCACCGAGCCTACCGCCAGCGCGATAACGTACTGCAGCGGGTGACCGACTACGGGGAATACGAAGATACCGCCGTGGGGTGCGCGGAGGGTGCAGCCGAAAGCCATCGAAAGTCCGCCTGCCGCCGCAGCGCCCACCATGCAGGAGGGGATAACTCTCAGCGGGTCGGCAGCCGCGTAGGGGATAGCGCCCTCAGTTATGAAGCTCAGACCCATGATGTAGTTTACAGGGCCGCTCTTGCGCTCTTCCTCAGTAAACTTGTTCTTGAAGAAGGTGGTAGCGAGGGCTATCGCGATGGGAGGTACCATGCCGCCTATCATTACAGCCGCCATTATATCGAAATTGCCCGAGGATATTGCCGCTACGCCAAATACATACGCCGCCTTGTTGAAAGGGCCGCCCATATCTATCGACATCATAGCGCCGAGTATGCAGCCGAGCAGAACCTTGTTGGCGTCACCCATGTTTGAGAGGAAGTTTGCTACGCCGTTGTTCAGCACTCCCATTATCGGGTTTACCGCGCACATGATTATCGCGATGATGCCCAGTCCGCCAAGCGGGTAGATGAGTACCGGCTTGATGCCGTTGAGCGCATTAGGCAGACGGTCGCAGAGCTTTTCGAGCATCAGCATAAGAAATCCGCCGAGGAAGCCTGCAAGCAGCGCGCCGAGGAAGCCCGAGGGTATATTGCCTGCGGGGTTTGCGAAAGTAGCGCCCGATACCGCCATAGCGCCGCCCGCCATACCTACCAGAAGTCCCGGACGGTCGGCTATGCTCTTGCCGATGTAGCCCGCGAGTATCGGTATCATGAAAGTAAACGCATAGTTGCCGATGGTCTTGAACCACGCCGCCGCCGCGAGGTGCGTACCGAAGTTGCTGTCCTGCGGAGCGCCGCCCAGCGAGTCGATGAGGAACGCGAGAGCTATGAAAATACCGCCCGCTACTGTGAAAGGCAGCATATTCGATACGCCGTTCATCAGGTGCTTATACATCTTTCTGCCAAAGCTCTCATTGCCGCTCGACGAAGTATTTGCCGCGCCTGCGCCGCCCTCGTGATAATATACCGGCGCGTCGCCAGCCTCTATGCGGTTTATAAGCTCTTCGGGTATCTTTATGCCGTCGGAAACTTTGGTGCTCAGCACCTTTTTGCCGTTAAAGCGCGCCATCTCTACCGTTTTGTCCGCCGCTACGATTATTCCGTCGCAGGCGGCTATCTCTTCGGCGGTGAGGATATTTTTCGCGCCGCCCGAGCCGTTTGTTTCTACCTTTATAGATATGCCGAGCTTCTTGCCCGCTTTCTCGAGCGCTTCCGCCGCCATGTAGGTGTGCGCTATGCCCGTAGGACAAGCGGTAACGGCGAGCACTTTGTATCCCTCAGCCGATACGACTTCCGCGCGCGGCTCGTCGGGGTACTTTTCGTTTTCCATATCGTCGATGACCTTGAGGAACTCTTCCTTGTCCTTAGCGTTCAGCAGCTTTTCGCGGAAGTCCTCGTCCATAAGTATCGTCATAAGGCGCGAGAGCACTTCGAGGTGTACGTCGCCGTCGTTCGGAGCAGCTATCATGAAGAGCAGGTTTGAAGGCTCGTCGTCAAGCGCTTCGTAATCCACGCCCGCGGGCACTGTCATAGCGGCGAGCGAGGGTGCTTTTACCGCTTCGCTCTTGGCGTGGGGGATAGCTATTCCCTCGCCCACGGCGGTAGAGCCTTTGTCCTCTCTTGCGAGTATACCTTTTTTATACGCTTCTCTGTCTGCGATGCAGCCGCCCTTTACTTGAAGGTCTACCAGCATATCTATCGCTTCGCTCTTGGTCTTTGGTGAGGCGTTTAGCAGTATGCTGTCTTTTTTCAATAAGTCAACTATTCGCATGATTATTCCTCCCTACACGATATTTTTTATCAGAGCGTTTCAAGCAGCTCTGCTATTTTTTCTTTCTGCGCCAGACCGTCCGAGAAAGCGGTAGCGCCGCCCGCGGCCGTGCCCAGTTTTAAAGCGTATTCGTAATCTGACTGATCGCCCTGATCGCCATGCTGTATGCCTGCGGTAAAGCCAGCCACCATCGAGTCGCCCGCGCCTACCGAGTTTTTCACCGTGCCTTTGCACACTCCGCAGCGGTGCTTTTCGCCCGTTTCGTCGATGAGCATAGCGCCGTCGCCCGCCATGGATATAAGCACGTTGCGAGCGCCCATTTCCTGAAGCTTTCTAGCGTACTTTTCAATGTCGGCGTCGGTAGAAAGCGCAACGCCGAACATCTCGCCAAGCTCGTGGTTATTCGGCTTTATGAGAAAAGGCTTGTATTTCAGCACGTTCAGCAGCAGGTCTTTGGTAGCGTCTACCACCGTTCTGATGTCCCTGCCCGCAAGTTTTGCGAGTATGCGCTCGTAGATGTCCGAGGGCAGCGAGGAGGGAATGCTGCCCGCGAGCACCAGCGTATCGCCGTCGTGCAGAGCTTCAAGCTTTTCAAAAAGCGCCGCCACGGCTTTATCATCAATGTCAGGTCCCTGACCGTTCAGCTCAGTTTCCTCTTCTGATTTTATCTTTACGTTTATGCGGCTGTTTCCATTTGCCAGCCGAACGAAATCGGTATCTATGCCCATATCCGCAAGGCCTTTTTCAATAGCCTCGCCCGTGAAGCCAGCGGTAAAGCCCAGCGCCTTTGAGTCAACGCCCAGCTCTCTGAGCACTATCGAAACGTTTATGCCCTTGCCGCCGAAGTACATTTCCTCGCGCTCAGAGCGGTTGGTCATGCCCAGCTTCATCTCGCCCGTGTGTACAACGTAGTCGATGGCGGGGTTGAAAGTTACAGTATATACCATAGTTACATTACCTCCTTGACGTTTACCTTTGAGATATATTTTTTATTTTCCTCGCTGAGTTTGTCGGTGATGAGCCTTACTCTGCCGAGCTTGGCGAAAGTTACCGCCGAGATCTGACCGAATTTGGAGTGATCTGAAAGAATGTAAGCGATACGGCTGTTTTGCACTGCGGCAGATTTCACGCTGGCTTCGTTGCGGTCTGGTGTAGAAACGCCGGCGGAAAGCGATATGCCGTTCGCACCGAGAAAGCTTTTTGTGAAATTGTAGCTTTGCAGCGAGTTCACGCACTCCGCGCCGACTATCGCTTCGGTAGTCAGCTTTATCTCGCCTGCGGGGATATACACGGTAAAGCCGCGCTGCGCGAGCCTTTTTGCGTGAACGAAAGCGTTTGTAACGAAAGTAACGTTTTTCTCGGGCAGAAAATCTATCATATAGCCCGTGGTAGTTCCCGCGTCGAGGAACACGAAATCGCCGTCCTCCACCAGCGAAGCAGCGTATCGGGCTATCGCGATCTTCTCTTCGTTAAAGAGCTTCGACTTAGCCTCTACGTCCTGCTCCACCACGCTGAACGAGCGGTCTTCGGCGGATATTGCGCCACCGTGCACCTTTTTCAGCAGACCTTTTTCGTCGAGCTGGGTAAGGTCGCGGCGCACGGTAGATTCCGAAGCGCCCAGCCGCTCGCAAAGCTCGGGAAGCTTTACGCTTTTATTCTGTTTCACCATTTCCAAAATAACTGAATATCTTTCCTCAGTAAGCAAATCTATCACCTTTCAGCATTTCTGTTTGACTTGTAATGAACGTTATTGACTGTTTCTGATTATAGAATAACACAATTCGCTCACCAAGTCAAGCGTTTTCGCTCAAAAACATTCAAAAACCGCAAACTTTGTGCAGCCGCACAAATCACCCGAGCCGTCTTTATGCGCTTTGTACAAAAGTCATCTCAAGTGTGGAGAAAAATATGTATGCGGGTGCGGAATGGGCATAAAAATACAGCCGCGGGCGGGAGCTCACGGCTGTTTGATAGATCATTATTTATTTTTTAGGGGTATGATACACAACTACGACTTTAGCATCGTCAGGAAAAATCGTTCCCGAGGTAAAATCCGAATCACCATTTACTGATACCTGCTCAACTTCTCCATCTTTTTTGACAAGTCCCACCACAATATCTTTTATTTGTTTTTCTTTTACATTAGTGAAACCTGCATTTTCCAGATCAGATATGACGACCTCATAATTCTTTCCTTCTAACTCCTCAGCTGAAAAGGGCACTTCTATTTCATCTTCTTTTGGTTTATTCTTTTGTTCAGAGCCTTCTGCTAAACCAAAACACACAATCATAATTAAAAAAAGGAATCCGATACAAATAAAAAACACCTTATTATTTCTACGATCTTCTCGTTCTTTGTACGCCAGCTCCTCCAATCTTATTCGTTCTTTACTTTCAATTTTTTTGATTTTTGCTTCATCAACATATGTTTTATGATAATTGATATTCTTATTTATTTTTTTCGCATTATCATCTATATAGATCTTATTTCCGCAATAATTACAATATGTAGTTTCCACATCCGCATCAACATCAATAGTTGCGCCGCAGTGAGGACAAGTCATTGAATACACGGTCTTCATAACAACCATTACCCCTCTCTAGAAATTTGTAATTCCTTATCAATAATTGGCTTATCATGCTCTTTTTATTATATCACAAAGCCATATTATTGTCAATTCCCGTTTTCTTGCCATCACTGCCGATAATCTCAATATTCACTTCCCCCCGCCGACCCCGCGCAGTATCATCACCACAAAAGTCTGCAATATCGGCAGGAATAGCAGCAGTGCGGCGGCGGTCAGCACAAACAGCAGCGTAAGCGCTTCGCCAAGCGCCATGCCCATATCGTGCGTCGGCGCAAGGCCGTCGTAAACGCGGTACGCCGCCAGCGCGGTCAGCAGGAAAAGCGCCGCCGCCGCGCATATCGCGGAGATGAAAAAAAGCACCTTGCCCGCCGCGCGCAGTTTGTCGCTTCGGGCGAGCATACGGCGGCTTATGAGCGAAGCGGGATAGCTGAATATCAGCACGCCCGCGGGGAAAACCGCCGCCGCCGCTATCCGCATCGAAATGTCCTCGTTTACCGTCGCGATGAAAAATCCGACAAACGTTAGCGCGGCAAGTATCAGCGAGGCGCGCAGGTAAAGCCCTTTCGCAGGCGCTTTCACATCGTTCACGCCGCTCATAGCGCTGCCTCCCCGCAGACCACGCGCGCGTTTACCGAGATAACGAAGTCCTCTATCTTTTTCATGTCAGGCTCGGGCGGCAGCGAGGTGTTTGCGGCGGCGTACTCAAACCTTTTGCGCAGTCCCTCGACCAGCTCGAAAAATTCGGGCGTGGGCTTGTCGCCGTCGGCGAGGTATTTGCCGTTGCGAATGTCCATAAGCAGGCCGTGCTCGGCTTCGCGGCAGGTCTTTACCACGCCCTTTTCCAGAATGTCAAAGCACATATACATCAGCCGAACTAGGTGCATAGAGTGCTTGCCGAGCTTGTTGTGCTGTATCGCCCTGCGGTTTCTGATGCCCATGCTGATGTCCGAACCGTTCAAAAGCATATGCAGCTGCCGGTCGGCATACCCGCCGAAGCTTTTTGCCGCCCGCTGAGAGAGGAAAAGCCCCGTGTTGTCGAGCAGCTCTCTGCCGATGCTCGTTACCTTTATATATTGGTCGGGGTTCAGCCCAAGCAGCTCTATCGTGTTCGGATTGCAGTTCGCGAGGAGCTGTACAATCTTTTTGAATGAGTAGACCACGGTATCGGTAGCCGTTTCGCTGACCTGCTCAAAATCTCTGCCCAGCAGTATCTCGCGCCTGCTGTTTACAGCGCAGCCGCGTATATCTATGTCGGAATTTTCATTATTAGTGCCGTAAGCAAGCGAACCGCCCAGCCCGAGGAGTATCACATTATCCCCCAGCCTTTCATCATCTCGCAGAAAATCATACTCCGCGGCGGAAAGTATCTCGTCAAAATCCATATTCATAACCATGCTCATTCGCCTCATTTCTTTGTGTCAGTTATGCCCTCCAGATATTTTGCTGGCACGCTTTTGGTGAGCCAAACGCCGTTTTCCGAAAGGTAAAAAACATATCCGTCTTTATACATATCGCCCGTGTGCACCTTATAAACAAAAGGTCTGCCGTGCCTGCTTCCGACCTTTACCGCGGTATCATAGTCTTTTGAAAGGTGAACGTACAGCCGTCTCATGTGTTTCAGCCCCTCGGCGTTTATAGCCTGCACGCTCTTTTCGCCCGTGCCGTGGTAAAGCAGGTCGGGCGGAACGGCTTCTTTCAGCTCTACGTCTACATTTATAGAGTGCCCTTGATTAGCCCTTATCTTGGTCTTATCCTCGTTGAAGCTGTACCGCTGTTTTTCGTCGGCGCGCACTATCTCTTCCAGCTTCGGCATATCAAGACTGTATTCTCCGGTGCGGTTTATGCCCTCTATAAGCTCTGAAACGTCTGCCCAGCCGTGCGGGTCGATCTCTATCACGCCCGGCTTGTGTCGCAGTATCAGACTGATAAATTTGCTTGTTCTTTTCATCTCTTTTTTGTCCATAATGTCGCCCCCTTATCTTAGTCAGCGTATCTTTTTTATCGGGTGCCTTATGACGGTCTTCCACTTTTCGGGCGCGGACTTTCTCACGTCTGAAAGATATATCTCATGGTGCAGGCGGCTTTCGCTAAGGTCGTTCGCATAGCCGTTTTCCGCCAAATATTTATCCATCAGCGCTGCGCTTTCAGGCTCGCTGTCGAAACTGCCGATGTGCATTATCTGCACGCAAAGCCCCTCTTCTATCGTGAGAAATTCCGCCGATGAGCAGTCGAGCTTTTTCTTTTTTGAAGCCGTTTCCACCGCCCAGTCAAAGTCCTCCCGCGTGATGAAGTCGGGCAGACGGATAACCGAGATCCATTTGAATGCGGCTTTGTCGGCGTAATTTATACCATCAACGCCCTCCTGCCACCAAAATCCCTCGAGCGGCGGCACTACATATTCAAAAAAGCCCGCTATCTTATAGTCGGTCTTGTAGCTCATTTTCAGCGTGTACGCCACGGCATACAGCACGCCTATCGCCTGCTTGTAAGCGCCGCCCTCTTCGTTAGGGTCGCCCGTACCCCTCACGGCGATGTAGTTCGCCTTTGGAACTTCCACTATCTCGGGCTGTTTTTTCGGCATATAAAATTCCTTGTATTCCTTTTTAAAATCAAAAGCCATCTTGCATTCTCCTTGTCAAATCGTCAAATTCAGAAAAGATCAAGCATACCGTCGAGGTATATCTCTTCGCGCACTTTTAGCTGATACTCGGGCTTTGTCATGTAATACAGCAGAAATTCCAGCACCATCGCGCTGCCCAAGCCCCTGCCCTCTATCTTGAAATTCGTAAAACCCATCGGCAGGTAAACGCTGCGAATATCGTCGATGCCGATAAAAGCGGGGCTTTCCATCGCGCGGGAAAAGCGGTAGCCCTCGGCGGCGTGCGGCGCTTTGCAGATATGGTCGGCGCACGGCTCGCCCAAATTTTTTCGGCTGACGTTTTCGTAGCAGGCTTTGCGCTCGGTACAGCCCACCCAGCAGCATTCGTTGCAGAGAAACTCCACCTTGTCTTTCAGCGCCTGCGGCAGCTTGCCGAGCTTATCGAAAGCCTTGTTCAGCCGAAAATCGGGCACGGCGCAGCAAAAGTCCTCCCGCTCCAGCTCGCGGCGAAAACGCTCAAAGTCGGTCAGCACCTTAGTAGTGGACGACACGAAATAAAGCTGCGGGCAGCGCGTTTTCAGATAGTCGAGCAGCAGGTCGGAAGCGACGATAACTCCGTTTTGCGGGCAGTTTTTATCACCCTGCGCGAAAAGTTTGCAGAGGGCGTTGCACTTTTTGTCTGAGAGATGCTCTGCGCCGAGCAGCGAATTGCTGAAAGTCAGCCGCGCGGATATGCCGTACCCGCGCATAAATTCGAGCACCTCGCGCGGGTCGTGGTCGCCGAAGCCCGCTCTGCCGCCACCCCATACGCAGTCCGCGGGCGCGCCATACACCGAGCCGATCTCGCACCAGTCGTAAAAATACTCGCGGTGTTCGCGGTACAGCGGCAAAAAAGCGGCGTACAGCTCGTAAAACTCGAACAGCCCCGGCAGGTGGTAAACAGCGCGGCGCGGGGTTTCGGCATTGGCGGAAAATTCGGTCAATTCGGTCATTGTCAGGTCACCTCAGTATAATTATAACACAAGCGGCGGCCAAGTGTCAAACACTATTGACATCTGCGGCGCGGCGTGTTATCATAAAAGAGGGAACGATCATCGAAAGGCGGCAGGCTTATGAAAAACAGCGACAAGAAAAAAATATCGGAACACCTCTCGCGGCAGAACTCCGCCGACGGCCCGAGCGCCGCGTTTTTCACCGACTCGGAAGGGGTAAAATACATAGTGAAAGTCAAGCGGGTGTTCGGGGTGAGGGTCGCTTCTTTTTACAAGAGCGGTCGGAAGCTGCCGTGCAGGTGTGGTATAATTAAACAAGCAAAAGCGAGCGCTTTGCGGGAAATATCATGGAGGTACAGGTATGAAAAACACGTTTGGCGTAAAGATGGTTTATAATTTTTACCATAGCGCTATAAAAGCGGAATTGAAAAGGCGGGGCTTGCCGAAAGAGCTCGCCGAGAAGATCGACAGCGAGCACAAAAAGATACTCGCGCGGGCGAAAGACATCGGAAGATCGCGGCTTCTCAGCTCGTACATCATGGCGAGCTACTTCATCGCGATGAACCGCGGCACGGGGCTTTCGGCGGAGGAGAATTACGAGATATACCGCGACGGACTGTGCGCCTCGAAACTTTTTCACAAGGTGCTGGGCGACGCCGAAAGCTACCTCGACCCCAAAAAGATGGAAGGCAGACTGCAATGGTCGGCCGAAAGCCACAAGCGCGAGTATGAAAACGACTGGGTGGTAGACATTCTCCCCGGCAACGGCGAATACGATCTGGGTTACGATTATCACGAATGCGGGGCGTGCAAGCTTTGCAATGACGAGGGCTGTCCCGAGCTGGCGGCGTACATCTGCCGCATGGATTTCGTGCTGGCGGACATCATGAACATGAAGCTTGTGAGGACGGGAACTATCGCCGAGGGCGCGCCGTACTGCGATTTCAGATACAGCAGGATAAAGGGTGCTGAGGAGAAGTGAGCTTGAGTGATGAACGAAGTCGCGGGCAGGTGACCGCTTCACCCCGTCCCTTTCTTCGGCATAAAAAAACCGCTCACATCGATGTGCTCGAGCTCCAGCAGCTTCACTTTTTTGTCGATTCCGCCCGCGTAGCCTGTCAAATTCCCGCCCGCGCCGACTACGCGATGGCAGGGGATAATTATCGAGATCTTATTGCGACCCACCGCCCCGCCGACCGCCTGCGCCGACATTTTCGCCAGTCCGCGCTTTTTGGCAAGCCGCCGCGCAAGGTCGCCGTAAGTAACGGTATGCCCGTAGGGTATCTGCAAAAGCAGCTTCCACACCGCCATGCGGAAATCAGTACCTATGGGGTGCAGCGGCGGCGTGAAATTCGGCTCAGCGCCCGCGAAATAAATATCAAGCCAGCATTTTGCCTGCGAAAGCGCGTGCGTTTCCCGCTCGGTATGCTCGGCGGGCAGGTTATCGGCAAAGTATTTTTCGCCCTCAAACCACGCCCCCGTCAGCCCCTGCTCGTCCGCCGCGAGCAAAATACCGCCCAGCGGCGAATCGTAATGCTGAATGTACGTCATGTTTTACACCTCGAATATCAATTTTTTTCAATTATAGCACACTCTGACCGAAAAGTCTATTCCGACTGCCGTATCTCTGCCGATACGGCAGTTTTTTTCATATCAGATCTGCAACTTTCCCACACCGTATATGAAATATTCATATGAAACCGTATTGAAATTTCACACCGATGGTGGTATACTATATATAAAGGAGCGATAACTGATGAATATTACCGAATTTGCAAAGGTGGCGGGGGTGTCAAAATCCGCCGTAAGCAGATATTTTAACGACGGCTATGTGAGCGAGGAAAAGCGCAGGCTCATCGAGGCCGCAATAGAGGCTACGGGCTACGCGCCCAGCGTTCAGGCGCAGAACGTGCGCACCAAGGTGACAAAGCTCGTCGGCGTTATAATACCTAAACTTTCCAGTGAGAGCTGCGCGCGCGAGGTCGAGGGGATAAGCCAGGTGCTGAGCGAACAAGGCTACCAGCTTTTGCTCGTCAACTCCGCCAACGACCCCAAAAAAGAGGTGGAGTACCTCGAGCTTTTCCGCAGCAACCGCGTTGACGGCGTTATCTTCCTCGCCTCGATATTCACGCCGCTGCACGACGCCGTGCTGAAAAAAATGCGCGTGCCTATAGTCATCGTGGGGCAGGAGTACAAAGGCGCGAACTGCGTTTGCCACGACGACGGCAAAGCCGCATATTCCGCCGAGATGCTGATGCTTGAAAAAGGCGGCAAAAATCCTGCTTTCATAGGCGTTACCGAAAGCGATAAGGCGGCGGGTCTGGCGCGAAAAGAGGGCTTTCTCCACGCGCTCGCCGACAGCGGTATCTCCATCAGCCGCGGCGATATGCTCACGGCTAAATTCAAAATGGATTCGGGCTACGAAAAAGCGCTGGCGCTGCTGAAAAGCGGCAAAAAGTACGACCACATATTCTGCGCGACCGACAGCATAGCGGCAGGCGCGCTGCTTGCCTGCCGCGAACTGGGGCTGAGAGTGCCCGAGGACGTAATGCTCGCGGGCATCGGCGATTCGCAGCTCTGTAAGGTCACCTCCACTACGCTGACCTCCGTGCACTTCCACTACCGCACCGCGGGCATTGAAGCGGCGCAGATGCTGCTAAACTCGCTGAAACGCGAAAGCCCTATCCCCCGCACCCTAACACTTGATTTTGAGCTGATAGAGCGCGGCTCTACGGATAAAAAATATGAAACTGTGTGAAACCTTGAAAATCTTCAACATAAGTTTATAGTATTTGTCAATAGACAAAACGCACGGCATGAGCTATAATATAGTTAATGAAATCGGTATCACATACAGCAGTGAAACCGAAATGAATAGTCCGGACAAAAATCTAATGCAAAGGACGGTAGAACACTATGGATCACAGAAGCTCAGCTCGTGAGATACTTTCCGCTATCGGCGGCAAAGACAACCTAATAAGCGCGGCGCACTGCTCTACAAGACTGCGCCTGATAATCGCAGACAATTCAAAAGTACAGAAAGAAACGCTCGAAAATATCGACGTGGTAAAGGGCGTTTTCGAGGCTTCGGGCCAGCTCCAGATAATCATCGGCACCGGCACAGTCAATAAGGTATACGATGAATTTATCGCAGAGTCGGGCGTTGAGGCGGCTTCAAAAGACGAACTGAAAACGCAGGCGGCTCAGAAGCAGAACTGGTTCAAAAGGCTGATAAAGACCCTCGGCGACGTTTTCGTACCCATAATCCCCGCGATAGTTGCAGGCGGCCTTATAATGGGCATAATGGAAGCGCTGAACTTCATGGCGGCGAACGGCTTTATCTCGCTGGATACTAACGGCTACGTTTTCACGATATTCAAGCTGCTCTCAAACGCGGCGTTCACATTCCTGCCGATACTTATAGGCTACTCGGCTACTAAGGTCTTCGGCGGCAACCCCTACCTCGGCGCAGTCATCGGAATGTTCCTCATACACCCCGACCTGCAAAACGCATGGACAGTTTCTACCAACGGCTACGAACAGACCTTCTCGATATTCGGTCTTTTCAACGTGCACATGGTGGGCTATCAGGGTCACGTTATCCCGATAATCATAGCTTCGTTCATTCTTGCTAAGATAGAAAAGAAGCTGCACAAGGTAGTGCCCGATATAATCGACCTTTTCGTAACGCCCCTCGTAAGCCTTACGGTAACGGCGTTTCTCGTTTACACATTCATCGGCCCCGTATTCGTGGCGCTTGAAAACGGCATCATCACAGGCGTTCAGAAGCTGATACTCCTCCCCTTCGGCGTCGGCTCTTTCATAATGGGCGGCTTCTACTCCACCACAGTAGTAGGCGGCATACACCATATGTACACAGTTATCGACATCGGCCAGCTCGCAAAATACGGCGCTACCTACTGGCTGCCGCTTGCCTCCGCCGCGAACATGGCTCAGGGCGCTGCCTGCCTTGCAGTTGCGGTAAGAAGCAAGAACAACAAGATACGCTCTATGGCTTACCCCTCCGCGCTTTCATGTATGCTCGGAATTACTGAGCCCGCTATCTTCGGCGTGAACCTCAGATTTGTAAAGCCTTTCATCTTCGGCTCTATCGGCGGCGCTTGCGGCGCAATGGCGGCTTCAATACTCCACCTCGGCGCTACCGCTACAGGCGTTACCGGCATATTCGCGATACTACTTACACTCAACCACCCCGTAAAGTATATCATCTCTATGCTCATCGCGATGGGCGTAGCTTTCACGCTGACATGGTTCTTCGGCACCAACAATGAGCAGATAAGAAACGAGAGCAAGCCTGCCGAGAAGTCGGAAAAGACTGAAAAGACCGAGCAGACCAATCAGACCGAGCAGACCGAAAAGCCTGCTGAGATCACCGACACTGCAAACACTGCCGATACTTCGGACAACGGCGTTATCACCTCCCCGCTCAGCGGCAAAGCTGTAAAGCTGGAGAACGTTCCCGACCCGACATTCGCGCAGGGAATACTTGGTCTTGGCGCAGCTATCGAGCCTAGCGAGGGCAAAGTAGTAGCCCCCGCCGACGGCAAAGTTGAAACGCTTTTCGACACCCTCCACGCAGTAGGCCTTACGCTGGATAACGGCAAAGAGCTGCTGATACACGTCGGCATAAACACCGTCGCGCTGAACGGCGAGGGCTTCGTGGCTCACGTTTCAGAGGGCGACAGAGTTACAAAAGGTCAAACGCTGATAACTTTCGACATCGACTTTATAAAGAGCAAGGGCTACCAAACCGTCACCCCCGTGCTGGTGGGCAATTCGGACGATTTTTCCGCCGTGGAACTGCTTGCCGCCGAGGGCACGCAGGTATCCATAGGCGACGAGCTTATAAAAGTCACGGACTGAAACTCAGAAAAGCAGAGAGGTAAAATATGGATAACAAAGAGATAATGGAAAACAGAGAGCGCATCAAAAACGCAAAATGGCGTCAGAGATTTCACATCGAGCCGCCCGATGGCTGGCTAAACGACCCGAACGGCCTCAGCTTTTACAAAGGCGAATACCACGTTTATTTTCAGTACAGCCCCATAGCCGCCGACGGCCACACTCCCCGCGGCTGGGGACATTACCACGGCGCAGACCTCATGCACATGGCCTACGACAAAGCGGTAATGATGCCCGATATTCCCGAGGACAGCCACGGCGTATACTCGGGAAGCGCCATTGAAAACGACGGCGTTCTGCACATCTTCTACACCGGAAATGTGAAGATAGAGGGCGACTACGACTACGTTACGGCGGGCAGGGGCGCGAACGTTATACACGTCACCACCGCCGACGGCAGCGAGGTCAGCGAAAAGCAGGTGCTCTTGCGAAACAGCGATTACCCCGACTTCTGCTCCTGCCATGTCAGAGATCCTAAGGTATGGAGAGAGGGCGAGGTCTGGAAGATGGTGCTGGGCGCGAGAACTCTCGATGACGAGGGCTGCGTGCTGGTGTACGAATCCCCCGACCTCATAAACTGGAAATACGCGGGCAAAGTATATAAAGAGGGCTATGGCTATATGTGGGAGTGCCCCGATTATTTCGAGCTGGACGGCAAGGGCTTCCTCAGCACCTGCCCTCAGGGTCTGCCGCACTACGAAACTAAGTGGCAGAACCTCAATGAGTCGGGCTATTTCCCCGTAGAGGGCAGGTTGGAAGACAGCCGCTTGGGCGAATTTGCCGAGTGGGACATGGGCTTCGACTTCTACGCGCCGCAGACTTTTCTCGACCCGCAGGGCAGACGCATACTGATAGGCTGGCTGGGCATGGACAACCGCGTTTACGGCAACGCCACTACCGAGCTTGGCTGGCAGCACTGCCTTACCATACCGCGCGAAGTCACTCTCGGCGAAAACGGCAGACTGCGGCAGTACCCGATCGCCGAATTTGACGCGCTGAGAAAGAGCGAGCGCCGCCACGCCGACGGCTGTACCGCAAAATACGCTCTGCCGCTTGAGATATGCGGCGAACCGACCGCGGACTTCACCATAACGCTTGACGGCAAGCTGGAGCTGCGCTTCGACAAGGCGAAGCAGCTTTTCACCATGAAATTCAGCGACGAAAAGTACGGCTGCGGCAGGGGCACGAGAAACGCCGTTATCGAAAGCGTGAACAGCATACGCCTTATCGCGGATATGTCGAGCATAGAGGTGTATTTGAACGGCGGCGAAACGGTAATGTCAACAAGATTTTATCCCGACGGCGGCTGCGCCGAGCTTGAGATAAAGGGCTTTGAAGCGCAGGTCTGGGACTTTTAAATCTGAATAACTGAGAGGAGAATTGCAATGGGAAACACACTTTTTGCCATAGGCGAAGCTTTGATAGACTTTATCCCCGCGCAGGCAGGCTGCGCATTTGAGGACGTGACGGCTTTCAGCCCGAAAAGCGGCGGAGCGCCGGCAAACGTGTGCGGAGCTTTTACAGTGCTGGGCGGCTGCGCGAAATTCATCACCCAGCTCGGCGACGACCCATTCGGCAAAAAGATAGCGGGCGACCTCGAGCGCGCGGGCATAGACACCTCGCTTATCGGCTTTACCGACAAGGCGAACACCGCGCTGGCTTTTGTGAGCCTTGAAACTGATGGAAACCGCACGTTCTCGTTTTACAGAAACCCCTCGGCGGATATGCTTTTTTCAGCCGAGCAGGTGAAAGCGGAGTGGTTCGCCGACGCATACGCACTGCACTTTTGCAGCGTTTCGCTGGGCGATTTCCCGATGAAAGAAGCGCACAGAAAAGCGATAGCCTGCGCGCGTGAAAGCGGCGCTATGATAAGCTTTGACCCAAATCTGCGTTTCCCGCTTTGGAAAGACAAGCAGGCTCTGCACAGCACGGTGAATGAATTTATACCGATGGCGGACATCGTGAAAATTTCGGACGAAGAGCTTGGATTTATCACGGGCGAGAGCGAGATAAGCGCCGCCCTGCCGAAACTTTTCGCGGGCAATGTGAAGCTTGTGATATACACCTGCGGCGCGGAGGGGGCATATGCTTTCACCAAAACCGCTCAGGCGCACGCCGCGAGCGAGCGCGTAAAAGCTATAGACACAACGGGCGCGGGCGACGGCTTCATAGGCTCGTTCCTCTACGCGCTGAAAACGCTCGGCGTCACTGCGGATAGCATTTCAGACCTCAGCGGTGAACAGCTGGAGCGCTGCATAGCTTTCTCAAACAAATTCTGCGGCGAGAGCGTACAGCACGAGGGGGCTATCGACTCATACAGAAAGATAGCTTTTGAATAACGCAGCTGCTAATATGCAGGTCACAAATAAAATACCACCGATACAGTCGCAAAGCCGTATCGGTGGTATTTTGTTCTTATCCAAATGTATTTGTTCGCAAATAGAGCTTTACAAAGCCTAGTCGATAAATTTCGGGTCGATATGGGCGTTGGTGTAAATGATGTAATCGTCAGCTGCTGAGCCGTCGATCATTGCCGAACCCTCATAAAGCGAAGCAGTAAGCACTATCTTGTAATTAGAATAGAATGCATTTTCAAGCGCTTCAAGATCCGCACCCGTCTTTACATCAAAGTCGATATATACATCAAACAGCCCTGCATTGTCGGTTTCTTCAAATTTGTCCCTTGAATTTGAATATTCCAGCTTTGTTTCGTTCATTTCGCTGCTGCTGCTATCAAAAACCGCAAGCTGCTGCTCGTTTATGTCTTTGATAGTAACGCTGTTCAGATAATCAGAAAGCTTCAGATCATTGTTATAGCTGTCATTCTTGCATTGCAGTTCGATAGTCCAGTGTATATTAAGATTCTTTTTATCTAAAGCAGAAAGCTGCGAGGCATCGTAGATGCCGTTTGTATGGATCAGCGAACTCGTTTCTGTTTCTTCATCAAATGTATTGATGCCCAGCTGGTCGTTCGCTTTTGTCTGTCCATCGCCTCTGTCCTCATCGGGAGTGCCCGATGATATAGGGTGGTAAGCGTTGAATTTCAGACTTGCGTCATTCATCGCGTTGCGGTAGTACAAGCGTTTTTCGGAGTCCTCCACGGTGTCAGATACGCTGCTGCTGTATGTAGTATCGGCAGCATCATATGCAAGACTTGATCTGGCGCTGACATATGTTCCAATATCCGTGATCTCTTCTGACTTCTGCCGTTCGGGGAACTGTGTGACTATGCCGCTGTGCGTGTAAATTATCTTGAAAGTTGTTTTGATCTCAACTACCGGAGCAACTCCCGTTTCTCCTGCCGTCAGCCATGGTCTTAGGTCGATCGCTTTTTCGTTATTTTGCTCAGATACTTCAAAAAAGTTCGCTGAAGCTTTGCCGTATACCGTATCGTATTCGAGCTTTGAAGGGCTTGCGAGCTCCGTACCCATACTATCATACGCAGCTATCGTGTCCTCACCCTTTATCATCTCTATACCGTCAATATCGCCGATCACCTTTTCTGCCGCTCCGTGATTAGTGCTTCTTTTGTTCATAAAGATATGATTACTGTGATAGATAGGAATGTTATTGTTATCTAAAACAGTTTTCATAATGGATATAGGAGCATTCTCCTTAAAGGAAATAGTTGAAATCACCTTGATATTTACATCATTCTTCTCGTCATCCATTACAACGTTTGGATTGCCATCAAGCGTTTCTACCTCTATAGTATTGCTGAAAAGGTCGGCAAAATTCAGCTGTACTGAGTGATTATTTTGCACTGCACCATTTATCTTGCCGCTTACATTCGGATAAAGACTTGAAGGCGTAGTTAGCTGAAACTGATGAAACAGGACATTTTCCGCTTTAGCCGTAGTCATTGTAAGATAATAATCCTCTGTCAGATTTTTTGTATCGGTCGAGAGGTCAAAGCGGTCTGTTTCGCCATCATTAGCAGTGCGGATAGTGGTTTTCTTTCCGTCTATCGTTACCGTCATATTTCCGTTTTCGTCCTCAACGAAAAGCCCGTCAGTTTTAGCTGTTTTAGTAAATTTCAGCTGACTGCTTACCATATCCGCAAAATTTGCTTCGCTAAAGGCTTTGCCGCTGCTGTCTTTAAAATCAGAAAAAGGAAGCTGAAGCATTTTACCGTTGTACTTTTCATTGCCTGTTATAGTGTAATAATACTCTTTGTTCTTATTGTTTTTGTCTATAAGCACAAGCTGCGTTCCCGTAGGTATAGTATTTGCAGTTCCGCCGATGTTGACATTCAGGTTCAGTACCTTACTATAGTTCCAGTCAAGTCCCGAAGAGCCGCCCATTATGTCTTTTATGAAAGTATCAGCAGGGTAAGCCCAGCGCAGATAAGCGGTAACAGGGGTATCGTAGTTTTCGACAAGTACCTTAGGTTCGCTGCTGTTAAAGCCTTTATTGCCCGTTTCATTTGTATATTTGCTCGGGTAATACTGCGTGCCGCTGAATGCCGTAGTGTAGAAATCATACTGATATATCTTTCGCGTCATCACCGGCACATAAACGTGGTAGACTACTTTTGCATTACTGCTGCTGACCGTAGGGTCGGTATACTGCACGTCGATAAGGGTAAACTGTCCTCTTGTGTCGCTATCGAAAGTATCCGACTTGGCTTTGAATTTATTGAATTGATTCTTATCATCAAGTCCATATTCTACTGTCAACTCGTTGATTGATTCTGACAGTGTAACATCATCCCCGCTGATATTTGCCTTATAGACTTTTACATCACTTGCATTTTGTATAGTATTATTTGTAAGAATACTCAGATACGAATTTATTTGGTCGCTTATATTATCTGTGTTATCTATCAAGATCACGGGAATATCCTTTAAAATATCCTGCCCTGTGCTGAAATTCAGCTGTTTATAATTTGCTATATCATTTCCAATCTCGTTATAACGTTTTGCACCATACTTGGTGTCATTGTACTCTGCAATTATCTTTTTCACCGCCTCAGCGCTTGTTCCGTCGCCGGTGAGGAATTTTGCGCCTGTGCCGACATTCTTGGCAGGGCTGCTGGTAGCATATGGGAAGTTGTCGTCGCTTTTATTGACACGGCTGATATTTTTTGCCGTTGTAATATCCGAAAAATTCTTTCCCCTTGTGTCTTTGTCAAGGCAAGCGCCGTTGTAGTCGGCGGGGATAACGATAGTGTTAGTGCTGCTTTTACCACCAAATATCTTATCAGCCTTTGTGTTATCTCCCTGAACGCTCCAGCCAACGATCTTGAATGTTTTACCGCCGCTGTATCCGCTGAACAGACCATAGTATGAAGAACCGTTGAGCGTTACGCCGTTTACTACAATGTTATATGCTGATATGTCACCGTTGGTATTATTGCCAATGATACCTCCGACATTTTTGCCTTTCATTGTACAGTTTCCAACTTTACTATTGCAAATATTTCTTGAAGGTCCATTCGTTCCTATCAAGCCGCCTGCATTAGAAGATGTATCACCTGATGTAGCTGTGTTTACAGCTGAAATTTCGTAACCCGAAACGCTGCAGCCGTCAATATGATTAGAATAGCCGTCAATAGACCCTGTTCCATTGGCAGGAAAATAACCAAACAGACCGCCGACATGTTCAATACCGCTGAATTTACTATTGCCATTTCCCTCAACATTGCAGTTATAGGCTTTTACGTTCAATCCGGTATTTGCATTTCCTATCAGACCGGCAACATTTTTACCATACATATCAACATTCTTCAGATTAAAATTTATAAGCAGAACGTTGCTTTTATATGCTAATCCTATCGCGCCGCCAACTCCGTTGAGCGCAGAATTGGTGGTTTCTGCTTCATTTCCCATATGTTTATTTTCGGGCGCTGTAACAGTAACATTTCTTATTTTTACTGTACTTGAAGTACTCTTACTTTCACACAGCTGACCGATAATGCCGCCGCAGTTGGTATTTACTTTGGTAGTGTCAGACGTAACAGATTCGTTAAACTCGCTTGTTTTCTCGGTAAGGGTATTTATATACAGATTTGCATTTCCAAGCATATAGCCTATAACTCCGCCTGCCGCTATCAGCGTTCCTTTTACGGAAAGATTATTGGCTGAACATTCATTGATGTAAATAGACAGTGATTTTTCAGGCACATTGCCGATAAAGCCGCCGGTCACCCTTTCGCCGCTAATAGTCAAACCATTAAGAGATACATTCCAGAAATTGTATTCACGCGTATCAGTACTTGCAATATCAGACGCTGTATATCTTAGCGAACCGATAATACCGCCCGTATTCGCCGCCAATGGTGTGCTAGCTGTCATTGTGATTTTTTTATTATTTTTATCCCTTTGCTCTTGCGTTAATTCACCCGACAACGTAAGATCATGAATGGAATTTGATTTTTCTTTGCGACCATCATCAGTTTTAGCTTTCACATCAAAATACAGATTATTAAAAAGACCGAGACTTATCTTGTCTGCATAATTTCCATTTGAACTTGTATTTCTGTAATAGCAATCCCACTCGCAGCTATAATTTTTTAATTTAGTATCGAGCGTTACCGTACTGCCCTTTCCGTCAAGGCCGTAAAGCGCAAGGATATTTTTGCGGATGTCCTTATCCTCCATCTCCTGCGGATAAAGCTGACCTATACCTCTGAAACAGTTCGGCAGGTCATATTTTTCATTTTTGGCAAGCTCCATATAGTGATAATTGCCGCTGCCGGTTATCGCCCTTGCAGGATAGCTGCCGTCTGTGTCAGCCGCAGTATACTGCCTTATGATGTACGGAACAGCGTTAGCCTTGTCCGCGCTGTCCTCTTTCGCAAGCGTGAAATCACTAGGCTTTTCCGTAGCGTTCGTTCCAATTTCAGAATATTTTGCAAGGTGCGTGGTCTTATTCTCCCCGCCGTATGATTTTGTCACATTATAATTGCCGTCAGCAGACGAAGCGTTGCCGCACATAGACTGCGTTATCTCAGAAAGAACGAAAAGCGACTGCGAGTCGGGAACGACCATTGTTTTGACAGTTTTTTCATCTTCCTGCTTAAAGCTTATCTTGTTTTCAGAATCAGGGTTAAGATCGGGAATAGGATAATTCTTATCGCTGTTATCAAGAGTTTTGCTTGCTATACTGTAACTGCCAGCTTCATTAAAGCAGTAGGCGTTTACAACTCTGCCGACTATCTGATTTACATAGAGGTAGTTATCCAGTACATCAACAGTTTGTTTGCTTGTATTCTTGTAAACTTCAAAATTATTTTTGCTTAGCGGCGAGATCTTCTCACTGCCCATATTTCTGAACACAAGCCCGCCGTTTACGACCGCACCGACATATCCGCCTACGGGGATAACTGTGATGTACTTATAATAATCATTAGTACTGTAAGTTGTCTTAAGCTGTATTTTAGTTGTATTTGAAAACGCAACGGAAACACCGTCAATAATATTGTCGCCGCCCAATATTTTTCCAATTACTGCGCCGTATACGGGCGTACCCTCACCATAAGTCAGCTGACCATCTGCACCATTTTTACCGTTTGTTAAAGTGATAGTTTGCGCCGTTACTTTTATATCCAGATCTTTTATAACACAGCCGTTTGAAACAGATACAAAAGGCTTATCAGAGGGGTTTTTAATGACCATTTTATTGCCATTATATTTTTTTCCCGCGATAACTCCTCTGAATGCGTAATCTGAGCCTGTTTGTCCAAGTCCTGCAAATTCTTCAGACAGGGTTATAGTACCGCCATTCTCATCGTTGCCCTCAACAAGGTAATATGCCCCCGCAAGGTATGAACAAACATCTGCTTTTTTTATGCTTATGCTTTTGTCGGTATCCTCTACCCATGCATCGCCTGATTTTTTCATAGCAACGAATTTTGAGCCGTCAAAGCCGATGCGCGTATGGTTTGTGCCGCCGGCTTTGTCGGAATCCCACTTTTCAAAGTTTTTGTCTTTAGTTGCAGCATTAAGATAATCGTTATCTATATACATCGAAAAGCCTTTGCTGACGTTGCCGCTGCTGAGAATGTCTGCGACCATTGAAAGCGTTGTGCCGTCGTCTATGATAAACGGGTCATTGTATGTACCGCAGCCCTCACCCATTTCCTTGCTGACGTGATTTACAGCTATTTCGTGGTTATTCGTTGCTGAACTATACGCTGTTGCCACATAAGGCAGGAAGCTTGAGAAATCAAACACTTCCGTTGCCTCTGCACTTTCCGGCGAAGTAAAGTGGTTCTTATCATCAGCGGCGTGCTTATCCAGATAACGTCTTTGGTCGTTATCCCCTGCGTCGGGAGCAAATTCCGCTGAGTGAGAGATCTCTTTGCCGTAGGTAACGTTATGCTTTGCGCTGCCGTCAGCAGCCCAGTCTTCATCATAGTTATAGTTGTATATCGCAGAAGAACCGCCCTCAGAAGTGTACTGCAATGTATGTATCAGCGTTGCCTTAGTGAATATAGAGCTTTTGGTTTTATAACTTTTTTCAAAAGCCGTCTGTGCAGCCATATTGACATTGCTTGTGTCACTTCTGCCGTCAAGGCGCATATCGCTGAACTGTATAGTCATCTGCAATACTTTGTCGCTGCCTGCCGTGCCTATCAGCGCACTTGCAGCTTTTTTGTTATCAGCATAGCCGCTTGTTGAAACTCCGCTGATCTTTGTTTCAGTATAGCTGCCGATATTGCGTACAAGCAGCGCCATATTTGCAGTTTTATCAAGATCATCGATAGTAAGCTTGTTAAGCGTAAGCCCATTGATGGTAAGCGCTGCCTTTTGAGTTGGAGAACCCGACAAATTGCCGCAGATCAATGCACCCGAACCCTGCACGTTGAGTTTTTCTGTCGCCGAAGCAAGGCTGTTGCGGTATGCCGCCGCCGTTCCGGAGATAGTGCAGTTTGTAAGAGTTATATTTTTTGTGACATTTCTAAACAGACCGCACTGCATAAGATAGTGCTGGCTGTAAGCCCGTGTAGAATATTTCGTTCCGTGCGCAGTCTGTATCTGCTCATTGTATAATTTGAAGGTGACTTTATTGCGCGCTATGGTATTAGAAACATCAACAGGGTAGTAGGAAAGCCCTGTAAGATCTATAACGGTTTCTTCTGTCGGGAATGTGCTGTACTTACTGAAATAATCATCGCGGATATTCTTTGCCGCATAGGTATAAGCGCTCCAAAGAGTTGCCTTTTCTCCGCCCGTCTGTGAAGTCTTTGCACGCAGATAGTCAAGGTTATAATAGTAGCGTGTGTAAGGGTTTGGCTGTTTCTTTCCGAGGTCAGTTTTCGGCTTATACTCGTTGGAATTTTCACCGTTCATATTAAGCACATCGCCGCTTGTACGGATAGAAACAAAGCCCTCGCCGGAAGCGCCTATGTCGTCATCGTCTCTTTCCTTCATAGTCCTGCCGACTATCTCATCATAAGTGTCGGCAGTGCCTGTATAGGTCATGCCCGCGCAGTCATAAGCGTTAGGGTCAGTTATCTCAAGATAAAGGCGCTTTGGCTCAACTGCGTTGTTTATTTCCGTATTATCTGTTTCTGTAATATTTGGCAACGTTCTGTCTTCATAACCCTTGCCAACTATAAGACCGACAACTGAACTGCTCGAGTCTGAAATGCTTGAACCGGTATATTTTAAAGAATTTACCTGCCAGTAGCCGTAGGAACTTGTAACAAGTCCGCCTATTGTTTTTGAAGCCGAATTTCCGACAATGATCTTAGAGCTGTCAACCGTAACGCCATTATCGTGAGTAGAATTGTCGCCGATAGTAACGTTCACGTTGTTCCAAGAACCGCCAAGCAGACCGCCTGTGCCGTTGTTGTCTGAGTTATCTGTAATATTAAATTTGCTGACATTGACATTATTCAATTTGATCTCGTGTTTGGTACTTTGGTGTTCAACAACGCCGATAAGTCCGCCGTAGCCGTAGAAATGGTATGTTCTGTCAGAAGCGTCCGTATACTTGTTTATCGAGTTTGTCAGCTCTCCGCTTATCTCCATACCGTCTACCGTAACGGTAGTTGAAGCATTTTGTATGCGCGAGATAGTGCCTGCCGATATTTCGTTATAAGAAGTATTGCTAAAGCCGCAAAGGGTCATATCAAACTTTGAGCTGCAATTCTTTAATTCAACAGCCGCATTATCGCTGTCTGCGCTGTCAATTCCAAAGAGCATTCCTGCGCCCGCTCTTTTGCCGTTGGCAGAGCTTTTCTTATCAATAGTGCCGTTGGTATCAAAAATTATCTCGACTTTCGAGGTCACGTTTTCCGCTTTTGTATTTCCGCTAAACTGCGCAGCAGCCGCGCCGCCGTAAATATCGTCAGCGTTTGCGTCGATACAGATACTGCCGTCAAGAGTTAGATCTTTAATAGTCGCACCGGAAACTTTGGCAAAAAGTCCCTGATATTTGTGGTCGTATACTGCGCCCGTGTTGCCGTTATCTTTTCCTGCTTCATTTTTGGCAAGAGCTTCCCCTCTGTATCCGTAAGCCTCGCCTATCGCAAGGGTTATCGTATGGTTTCCGCCGTCAAGAGTACCGATAAATGCATTATTTACACCGTCATCACGGGTAAGACCGCGCAGACCTGTGCCACTAAGATCAACATCGCCCGTAAGCGTGATCTTATTTTTCAAGATACTTGCTGACTTATCACAGCCGCTAGTAGTAAATGCGCCCGACTTTGTTGCAGTATTATGCTGTATACAAAGCGCCAGCTTCATAAAATCAACAGTATTTGCAATTTTATATTCGTTATTTTCGGCAGTAAAACCTTTCAGCGTGACTGTATGTGCATTTTTGTTATACTCTACAACGCCCGCTTCTTCTATCGTTTTGCCGCCTATAAGCCTTATGACCTGTCCCCAAGGGGCAACATCTTCTATTTTTGTGTCTTTTGTGTCTTTTGCTTCCGGTCTTATATAAGTCCAGCCTGTTCCGCTTTTCTCGTTATAGTTTGAGCCGCTGCCCAAAGCGTATATCAGACCTTCGTCTTTACCGCCGTCTTTTTGTAAATTTACAAGAAGGGCATTTGTCACGCCTGTTAATCCGCTTATATCTGTTTTGCCCGAAAAGCGAACTACGCTGCCGTAGTAAGTATCTTTGCCATTATTATTACAATCAACTACTTTATCCACAACGCCGGATCTTACATTTCCGGAAATGGTGTTTTCACCGCAAATATCCAGAAAGCTTGAATAAACAGAAAAAGCGATACCGCCGGAGTTGCCTGTTGTTTCAGTTTTGTTTACAATAATTATGTTAGTTCCGTCAATTTTAAGATAGGTACGTCCGCTACTGTTTTTATACAAACCTAAGTCGCCGACAATTCCGCCGCCGTTAACTTTCTTATTATTAATAGTTACATTTGTATTGACGTTTTTGATAGTGACGGTATTCTCCAAACAGTTTCCGTTAGTCAGAAGTTTTCCCAAAATTCCTCCGACAGTACCGTCATTAGCAGTTATATTAAAACAGCTGTTTTCAACTGCATTTTCTTTTCCTATTGTAATATTTGCGGCTTTATTATTTTCATCAAGACCTTTTAATTCAAATCTTCCTGCAAATCCGCCGCCTGCATTAGCGGATACAGTTATTTCTTTTTCAAATTTATAATTGCTCAGGTCAATGTCGAATTCAGCGCCCTTGGCGGCAGAGTAAACACCGAAAACTCCGCCTGCACCGCTCTCCGACGGAGCACCCGTAACCGTGACAGTAAGCGTTCCGCTGTTTGTATATGATACGCCATCAGCAAACGCGATCTTTGCGCCGTTCGCCTTGCCTACCAGACCGCCTGCGGCGTTTCCCTTGTTTTTGTTCAGGTCCGTTGTCGGTGCCGTTTCCGTTGCCGTTATCGTCCGGTCATCGGTTATTTCAGGCATTTCATTTATCGACAGAACAGCCCCTGTGTTCATCTGTCCGATAACGCCGCCCGCAAATTTATTTGCTGAAACACTGCCTAAAGACTTGCTTGTTGCGTCTTTTCCACTTGTGTCTTTGATTGTTTCATCAAGCCAAAGATTTAGCTCCGAATTTTTCCCCATAGTGCCGCATATGCCGCCTGCGGTATCTCCGCCGACAACGGCTGAATTATTTAGGTAGCCCACATGAATATCCGCTTTAGCACCATCGCCAAGATCGCCCACAACGCCAAGATCGCCCACTACGCCGCCGTATTGGGCAGATGCGTCTACAACGATATTCCAAGTCTGTGGCTGGGTATTGCTGCCGTTAATAACGTGCTTTGCAAAAAGCGGGGCAGTTCCTTCTGCGGCGGTTTTTAAGTAAACAGGTTTTTCCTTATCATTACCATTTGTGTTTGTTATAATGGCATCGGTTGTAACATAGTTGAAAAGCGAAGAGTTTTCCCACGACAATTTGGCAAATTCGCCGTAGGGGTAGCTATCAGTTACATAACCGATTATTACCTTTCCCGCAAAGGGATGATCTTCCGTGCCTATTCCTCCGAAGCCTTCTAAAGTATAGCTGCTTTCGCTTAATGTTATGGTGAGCGTATCTTTTTCATTATAGCCGACAAGCTCGCCGTTGTCCGTTAACGTCCCGTTTACATAAGCTTCCAGATCTTTACCGCTGGCTATTTTTACATTTTTCGCTTCCGTTCGGTATCCGGCGTCCTCTGCCGCTGCATTTATAGCCGAGTCTGGCAGCAGGCTGCTTATCTTGCTTATAATGTCAAGATCGGGCATATTATCCGCTATCTGCTGCATTGGCATACCGGTAGTCATGACCGCCGCCGCTATCACAAAAGCAGAAATACGGCGCAGCAAGCCTTTATGTTCTCTTCTGAAACTGCTTTCAGGCTGAGTATTTTTTCCTTTCCTTTTAAGTATTTTATGCTCCATCTGTTTTTCTCCTTATGAGGGCGTAAATTCTGTTTTAACATATTTCTCGCTGAATTCGTCAAGGGCTTTGCCGTTTTTTTGATAGAAATGCAAAGCGTAGCGGCTGACAGCATTTTCAACGGTCGTATCTACCGGAAATTTAATTATCGTTTTGCTGCCGTTTTCAGTGTTAGTATATCCCTGCAAATTGCTGAATATTTCAAGATCATTTTTATCCAATTCAAGTATAGCATTATCATACGTCAGCGTAATAGTACCTTTTCCCGCTCCGCTGATAACGTAATTGTAGGCGTCGAAATCTGTCGGCTTTGTACCGGTAATAAGATTGTCGGTAAATTCACCGCTCCATTCAAGGCTTTGGCTGCTTCGTGAAACGGCTCTGAGTTTACCGCTTATCGCCTTTATATCCTCGTATTTTCCGACAGGCGCAGCAGTTATTTCTACCGCATACTTCGGCGTTGACAATGTATCGGGGTCGCAGTGCAAAATAAATTTCATCTTAGTCTTTGTATTGGCAGGCAGCTTAAACAAGCCGCTATCCTCGCCATTCGACTCCGGCCCGTTTATAGCAGTTTCTGTATTTGTGATAGGACTAAGCGTATACTGCGTGCTTTCAGTATCTCCTTCAAGATAAGCAAGCTTATATTTATCGCTTTTTGTTTCAGATGTGATGTCTGTACCATCGTAATTCACAAGTTTTGCCGTTATGCGGAAATAAATATCTGAGCCGTATACGCCCATGCCCTTTTTATCATAATTGCATACGTCGATAGTCACAGCAGGATCTGTGGAGTTTTCCGCAAAGCCTATACGCTGCACTTCTGAGCCGCTCACATACAAATATCGTGACGAAAAAAGCATCTCGTCGCTTTCGGAAAGAGAGATAACTCTTTTAGAATGTGTAGTACCCATATATGCCGCATATGTAGCCGCCCCGCTTAAAAGTACGGCGACTATTATCAGCCATACGGTTATCCACGAATTTCTCAGTATTTTGAGTTTCTTTTTTATTCTGTCGATAATTTCGTTATTCAAAATAACAGCCGCCCCCTTTCCTAAAAATATTGCAGTGCCGTTTTAATCTACGCTCTTTCTTGCGGTGATATACAGCATATCGGTCTCTTTATTATTAGTAAGGTTTTTGTCTTTCCATTTTATTTTGAGCACATAGTAATCTACAAAGCCCGCGTCGCCGACTTGTCCCGTTACCGGCAGTCCTTTTACCTGCCAGTACAGCGGCTCGGCATATTTGTTGACTTTATCATATCTGCTATAATTATGCGTATGAAACGTTGTACTGCCATCGATTTTTTCTTCGCCGTTGCCAATGGTATGGTTATTTTCAGTCTTAGCGTTCAGAAAGCCGCCTTTAACAGTTACGTTGCCCTGCGTCTTATCATCAGTTGAATCAGAAATCTGATACGGGTAATAATAAGTATTTCCGTCAAGCTCAGACTTATATTCTGCTATCTCATAGCCGTTTTCTGCCGCAGGCTTTGACGTTATGCCGGGCGTAATAACGGCACTATACTTAGCACTGTCTACGCGGTACAGCTCGTAATCAAAATCTATATTAGTCGTTCGTGCTATTTGAAGGTCATATTTTGAAAGATATTTACCTGTAACGCAAAAAACATATGTACCCTCTGTTTTGAGCATTTTGCTTTCCTCATCAAGATATTCCTCAACGTTGATGTTTGAGAGGTCTATCATCTCAACAGGCTCTTCGTTGCCCGCGCCTATCTTGATAGTAGTCGGGGCGTTTATCTTTATTACCGTCGCTGTTTTGCGCTCGCTCGTGAACCATGCAAAGACCGGCAGACCTATCACCAGAACCAGTGTTACAACGGCTGCGGCGGAAGCCTGTATCTTCTTTGAGCGTGAAAGCCCTTTCCATTTCAGCTGTATCGTTTTCATTAGTTCTTTAAATTTTATCACTTGGCTGCCGCACCTCCAATGCGAATCAGTTTTCTGAATTTACCGGGCTGACTGTCATTTCTGCCGTGAGAAACATTATATAGTCGCCGATGTCCTCGTCAGCATTATTGTACTGAATACTAAGTCTGGAATAATTCGTTGTTATATAATCTTGAGTAAGTTTGCCGCCCTCATAGTCTTTCAAAAAGCCGCTCGGGTTTTCGTTAAGCTTATTCAGCACCTCGTTTGTTCCATTCTTTGTTTCACATATTACGCCTTTGCTCGAATTTGCCAAAACCGCTTCGCCAAGCGTTTCGGGCCACACCCAGTAAACGGTCACTTCATAAGGCTGAAGCTCGCCGTCGCTGTTTTCGTCGAATTTTATCTCTTCTTCAAAATTATCATCTATCATGTCGGAATAATATGTTCCGTCATAATGTCTGAAAAAAAGTATGTGGCTGTCAACGTAGTTTGCCAGATTTTTATCGCTCTCGCCAAGTGCGACGGGCGAAGGCTCTGCGTCATAATCAGTTTTTCCATCTGTAGTAGTAGGATACTGTTTTTTATATGGTGTGATCTTCAAATTATAGTTGACTTTTATAGTCTGCTGTTCTTTCGGGACTATCCAAAAGCGGAGAGTGCCATTACTTCCCGGGTGAATACCGGTACCGTCTTCGTTAGTTTCGCTGTCTTTATAGTTATTCGCATTGTAGTCCTTAGACACCAGCCACTGTATGCTCTGTCCATCGGCAGTAGTAAGCACGCCGCTGTCAGCGCCCAGCCTTTTATATGATGAATCGAGGCAGCTGTCTAAAAAGCCCTCCGTGCCCTCAGTTTTTAGTTCAAAAGGCAGTGATACAGACTTCATATCGCCGCCGGTAACGTCAGCGTTCTTATTCATAGTGAACCATGAAAATGTATAGACAAAGATAATCAAGCACAGCAGTACGGCAGAAGATGCAAATTTTATAAAAGCAGTTCTGCGTTTGTTTTTATCAGCGTCAATATCCGAGATATGTTTCTCTGCATTTCTAGTTTTCACAATAATTTCCACCTCGTCAAATACATACACTTATACATTATGTATTATAAAATAAAATAGGAAAAAAATCAAGCACTAAGATGTTAATATGACAAATAAAAAAAGAAATTTTATCAAAAAAATGTTTGACTTTATGTTTATTATATGGGCATAACGGCGACCGCGACATCGACGTTATCCACACGCAGCTTGACGAAAGATCATCCGCTAACGAAGACCTTATCGGGTACTATATGCTGCCGACAGCGCATATCTTTGCCGTGACTTGTGTTCTTTCCACCTTTGCTTCCCATTTTTCTCAGCCCCTTTTCTTTATCATAACATAAAAAGTTTTAACACGCCTTTGCGATGACGACATTATCATTCAAAATTTTCTTTATCTTCACCGCAGACCCCCCTATACCAAAAAAGCAACACCTACACTCTGCCATACAGTTACCCTGTAATATCCGATAGTGTGGTATTGCCTGCTTATCCAGTAACAAACCAGAAATATTAACTTTTTTGCTCTGTAAACATGATACCACATATCGGCTTTAATTTCAATGCACATTTTTTCGATTTTTGCGGATTATTTTTGTGCGGACTTTCGCGCTCAAGTTCAAAATGAAGATCTCCGATAAGCCAACAAGCAGAAATCGCAGGATTGACAATTAAATATAAGCTATGTTATAATAAACAAGACAAAAAAGCATTTAAATATTGAATTGATCCAGTAAAAATGAAGGTCTATTCATTTGACTAAAAAAGGTAAAACTTCTTTTCCCGATTTTTCAGTGTGCGTATAATAAGTAAAGGAGTCCATATATATGTCAACAAAGAAAGTAAATAAATCTGCTGTATTAAGCGTTTCAAGCGGAAAAGGCTGCTATCGTCACATTCAAGTGTCTTTGAATGAGTCACTGGAAGAATTGGCAGATATCATCCTTTGGGCATTCGATTTTTGCAATGACCATGCTCATGCTTTTTTTATGGACAATAAAGCATGGAGCAATTACGACTGCTACTATATGGCAGAAGTGGACGAGGAAAATGAATACCGTCACACCTGCGACGTTAAATTGAGCAAACTCGGATTACAGAAGAATGATAAGTTCAAGTTCGTCTTTGATTTTGGCGATGACTGGGAATTTCAATGCAGAGTTCTGCGAATCATCGACGAAGATACAGATGAAGCCATGATGATTAGAGTGGTCGGAGAGTCTCCTGAACAATATTCGGCTTATGAATAAAACAGCCCCGCACCACTAAAAATCAGTGATGCGGGGCTCGTTCTATTCATTCACTTTTCAATGCTGATCGTCACGCCAGACTTGAACCGGAACTCCAGAAAGTTCTCACAGACCTTCACGCTTTCCAGCAGCTTTTTCACCAGAGCCTCATCAAATTCCGTAACGGTTCTCGGTTGAGAATGAATGAAATGCAGCAGTTCCTGAATACGTTCCCGGTGTGCTGCTTTGGCGGCATCGTCCATGACGGTTTGTTCCTGCAGCTCCCGCAGGCACAGGATTTCTTCTGCCAGATCGTCGTAGTTCGTGCCGCTTTCCGTCCGGTCGATCAGTTCCTGCTGCAATTGCCGCAATCGTAATATGCCAAGGGAACTTGGATTCACAGAAATTTTACATTCTTAAATGACCAAAATTTTAGACAGGCTTAAAATTTGCAAG